>JACCDW010148441.1_pt1 | contig 272257 bp, 231 predicted proteins | sample 7449781 | NCBI WGS metagenome assembly JACCDW01 (sample SAMN15323449, study PRJNA562643) | freshwater metagenome | isolation source: river surface water | place: USA:Blue River Watershed | collected 2017-08-18 | reverse complement strand
TCCAAATTGTTTAATAAATCAACGAGCAAATATTCTCTTGAGATATTTTTAGGGAATGAGGATTTTAGTTTGAATTCGAATGTCTTTCCATTGAGTTGAAACTCGCCTTTGCGCTTATGGTTGTATACCCATGTGGTATTATAAAGCTGTGTTAGTCCTAGCCCTAGTGAATTAAAGCTATTTGGGGATACCAAAAGGAAATCTTCGTCCTTCAGAAAACGTTCTACTACTTGGCGGTCATCCGGGGGAACAGCCCCAAATTTTGATTGTTTGGGCGCGTAATACAATCCCTGGTTAAGTTTTATCAATGTTCCATCTTTGGTGAGCTGTGCCAAATGCCTATCTATGGCCGTGGAATAATATTCTAGGTCAGAACGGCGATACACCTCACCTTGCTTTATATGTTGACGGAGTAAATCCATTGCTCGGATACAAAGTTAGCGAGATTTTTTAGAAATGCATGCAAAAAATGGAAAAATTCATGCAGATTGTATCGATAAATGAATCAGATAAATTTTATAATGTGTCATAAATTGCTCAAAATATGTAATATTTGTAACTTATATAACACGTTAAATGAAGACAGCACCAACTATATTGCCTAAGAATCTCAAAATTCTCAAAGAGTTAGGAGAAAATATCAAATTAGCGCGATTACGCCGCAAAATAAGCTCAGAACAAATGGCGGAAAGAACAGGAACAAGTAGAAAAACGATTTACAACATTGAGCAAGGGAGTCCAACCGTTTCAATTGGCAGCTACTTGCAAGTACTATTTGTAGTAGGTTTAGAAAAAGATCTATTAAAGGTTGCTGGGGAAGATATTTTAGGAAGGAAGCTGCAAGATGCGGGGATACTTACGAAGAAGAGGGCGCCAAAGATTAAGAAAAAGGTTACTTGAAGAATAAGTGTGCATTATAATTTTTGTGAATGCAATTAAAAAAAGTCATTAATCGTACTTTAGAATGACATCAACTTCACTGCCAAATAAATGCAATACTTGGTTTACCTTGTCAAGTATAACAAATTGATTGTGTATTTTCAAGTTCCAAACGAAGTGTAACGGGTTGCGTTGTGACGAATTTGAAACAATAAATCTGTGTGTCGAAATTGCGAAATTCTCCTGCCATTATCTATTTTAACTGTGTTTGATTTTTTTGCATTCTATTGGGGTTTGTTGTTAGTTAATTGATAGATTGCAGCTTTCAAAACTTGCCAACAAATTCTTGCTGTATGTTCGTCAGGATTAAATCTTGAACTTACTTGTTCGTAGGGATGAATGTAATTTCTAAAGTCACGCAATGAATGACTGAATTTTTTTACATCTTCTTTTAAAATACCGATGTCGTGTGCTGTGTCAATAAAATTGCTTAGAGTCCATTCGTGATATGGCTTTACTTTACCGCTTTGGTCTTTAGGAGAAGTTTTTGATTGGTTAAATTCTTTCGGATGTTTTGATGCAATTCCTAAAAGTATTCCTTCAAGTGAACTGCCTGAAAGGAAAATAACAGACATTGGAGCTTTGACATTTAAACATTTCTTTATTTCGTTAAATCTGATATTCAACGTTTCTGTGATAATGCTATCAAGCCCTAATTTGTCCAAGGAAATATCGCTAAACTCCTTTTGCAAAAAATCATTCTCTTTTACTTCAACATTTTCTTCAAATATTATCTTGCCTGCTTTGGTAAAAGTTATCTCGGTTTCTTTTCTAAGAACTTTCCATCCGTCAAAAGCAAGATATTGATTGAAGTCTGCAATTAATTTGTCCAATTCTGTAAACCGTCCTATGAAATTAACTGGTGCAAAAAGTTTTCGAATACATTTATCTAACTCGGGAGTTCCGTTAATTTTGGATAGTTTTTCGTCCGTATAAATCCATCTTGATGGAAAACCTCCACCTCTGTTGTAACTATCGTTTGCTCCAAAACCATTAAAGAAATCAACAAGTTTAGGTCCTGAACGATATTCGGTTTCCTCGTTAATTAAATTTCTTAATTTCTCTAATGTCTTTTGTTGCAGTTGCATAATCTTGTTACAATTTTATCCTTAGTCTTTCAATTTCTACAACGACTTGATTAAGTTCAATAATCTCAGAGTCACGATTAAAGTTTATGTACAATTGAGGGTCTAACCAAAATCTTGACTTATGATAAAGCATTTATCCAAGTCCTTGTTCAACTCGCATTACAGATGCTGAAGCTTGATTCCAAACTTCAGCAAATTCAGTGTTTGGAACATATTGACCATTTCTGTTTCGTAAGTAATCGTAAGTTTTGATAAATGCAGTATTAATTGATTTATGTGCATTGACCACCTTATCTTTCTTTTTGTCTACTTGACCAGTTAAATAGGTTCCTACGTTTTGAATACTGTCTAAAGTATTTTTATGTCAAATGCTGTTACCATATATTTTCAATTTAAAAGATTTTCATTTGTTGTTTCAGTTTTCTACGCTTGCTGGTATTGTTCTCTGGCTTTGCGTAGTGGCGGATTTCGGAGTGCAACCTGTCAATGCACCACAAAAGATTATGCAAGGTAGAATGTTCATTTATCCACTTCACTCGCCATTGAGCCAAACGCCTGTTAGTGGCTGGCTTTTTTTTACTTGTAGAATTTATATGTCTGTCTAACATTGTGATTTAATTTAATTGTTACGCTGTTGTCTTCAAAATTTTTTAAATTAAGTATCTCACCCAGTGTCAAAATATTATTTGCTTTTTCAATTATAATTTTATCGCCAATTGTAAAATTTAGTTTATTCCCATCTGGTATTCCAACAATGTTTCCATTAAACACTTTTGTGTTATTTATTAAAATAGATTCGTTATTTATTTTATATTGAAGATCTAATTGTTCTATTTCCATTTTCATTATTTGCCCAACTGAAACTAAATATTTTTCTATAAAGTCAACGTAAGAAACTATTTCTGTCGTATCTAAAATATCTTGAACATTACCGTGAGCAATTTCATTTCTTCTTTGCACTAAATCATCAACTTTATTAAAAGCATTTTCAGTTTGAGAATTAATACTAAGTGTTTGTTTTAATTTCTCATTTAACTTGATATTAAAATATCCTATTGTGTCACAAATTTTTGAGTGTTTTAAGTTTCCTGTATTAATTGTGAAAGCCTCTCTATTTAACTTATAGGGCTGTTTAACTGTCAAACAATTATTTAAATTACTAACTATTTTTTCTTTATTAATATTTGCATACTTTAGATGTTTCTTTTCAGAAACCTTTTTAATCAATTCAATAGATAAATCGAAATGATTATCAGTAAATTTAGAATCTAAAAATTCATAGGATGGAATTTTATTCTCAATATTTTCAGAATATTCAAAACAGAATTTCTCTATATAATTTTCCAAAAGACCATATAGAGAAACAATAGCAGAACAATAGTCGAATTTTCTCTTTGTGCTTGACTTGCTATATTCATAATTATTACTAGTTGGCTGTATGTCAACTTTTAAATGCTCAATAAAATTAAGATGTGCTCTTAATTCTTTTAAGTCGCTTTCAAATAGACCAATTACTAAATCCATTGAAATTAGGAATTAATTATAGAATTAAAGAAATTATCGAAATACTTTATTCTTGCTTCTACATTCGTCTTATTGTTATACTTGCCATCAAAAAGTTCATTGTTTTTTTCTTTACCTTGAATTATTAAATTCTCTTTATCTTGAAATTTACTGGATTTAATTATTTCAGCTTTTTCCAACAAAATAAGTTTTTTGTCAAGAATTTTTGAAATAGATTGCATTAATGGGTCGTAAATAGTTTTTGTGGGTGTTGTCTTTTTTTGTGAGCTGGTGTCTGGCATTAAAAAGGCTTCTGAGCCAAATATTTTATTCAATATATAAACACTTTCTTTAAATATTTCGCCTAGTGCACTAATTGTTTCAGCAGGAAAGCTATTCGCTTGATTTAAATATTCATCTATAAATTTTTCTTGCGATTTAAACGATGATAACTTTTCATAATGTCTAAAAGCAAAAAAACGTAAAACTAACTCAACATCTTCCATCGCTCTATATGCATCCCCACTCGCTAAAAGTTCTGATTCGTTTATCACTTTACCATCTTTTGCAAATTTATACTGAGGAAAGCCCCAAAGACTTCTAAAATTTGTATCTTTTGATAAATGAATGCAGAAATTATTAAAACTGCCAGCACACAATGCGTTTCTAGTCTCTTGAGGAGTAAGCTTGTCGCCACCACTATTAAGACGTCCAAACACAATTTGTTTTAAAAATTCAGCTTCCTCTTTATTCTTTGCAGTTTCATTTAGAAGTACAATAGATGATAAATATCTTCTATCGATACCTTCCCTTACTTTAGATGGTAATTTGTTGTATGTTTTACCATTCAATTCTTTCCATTCTTCTAATCCTTCCAATGCAAATTTTCCGTTATAAAATTCATCAATTGCAGTTAAGCGTTGCAGTCCATCCATCACTTCATATTTTGCATATTCTACTTCATAAAGAAATATTGGCGGAATAGGTACATTTATTATAAATGACTCTATTAGTTTAGATTGTTGTGGAATTCCCCATCGTTTTCTTCGTTGATATTCCGGGTTCAGTTCATATTTTCCACTTGAAAGCATAGATGAAATTGTATCAAGCGGATACCTTGCTTGTTCGGTTATTATTCGGATTTCACCTTTTAAGTATTTCTCATTTATTTTTTCATCAGAAATGGTTTGAGAAATTTCTTTTTCATTTCTTAGTATTTCAAAAGTTTCACCTTTTAATGTCATATTGTTAGATTTTATTTGTCTTATCTTATATTTCGGAGTGTCGTTCTAAGTTTGCCACTAACTAGTTTATTTGTTCACCGTTGCTTAATAAAGCCAAGTTTTTAACAAATACTCCAACCTTAACAAATCTACCAAATTATCAGCAAAATAAATAAAGGTAACATTACCCGAAAGGTATGTTTTCTGAATATCTGAATTATTAATTAACCAGAGTTTCGCTAATCTTCTTCCTTCTAACTAGCCATAGCTTGTATCATCCTCTGTATATCCTCATTGACGGATCTAAGTTTAGGAACTTCAGGAATAAGCATCAACCCTCTTCACCTGATTAATTGCAAAGTAATTGGGATTATTTATTCGAGTAGGTGTGAGTTTCCCTGCTTTGATATAATTATCCATGGTGCAGCGACTTACCCGAAGCATACGCATGGCTTCGAATTCGTCGATCCATTTTGTTAAAAATGAATCAACTGGATTCTTTAAAGTTTCTATTTCGATTTGCAAATTTGTGAGCATCGATTTCATTTCGATGAACTACTCCATATTGATAGTTTTCTGCATTTTTTACATCCATATCGACATTTTGAGTGTCAGAAATATGAAAACATTAATAACAAACGAATAAGAGCTTAAAAGTTAACAAAATATGTGCAACAAATCACTTTGATTATAAAGTATGAACATCAAAGAGTTAGAATATCAAAAAAGTATAAAAATGAGATACAAGCTCCAACAGCCTAACTTATTCGTTTTATTTGGGTGTCATAACTGCCGTATTATTTTACTTCCACTTAACTCAAAAGATAATTTCTTTTTGTTTGATACATCATTAAGTAACCGCGCTTATTTGCTTCAGTCAAGAACGAACGGTTTGTTAATACTTCCACGAATGGTTGTTTTTCCAAATACATGGACATTATTTTTTCGATTCTTTTTTCAGTAACCCCAATGCGTCTCCCAAATTCTTGAAAATCACTTTTATTCGGATGCATGCTTTTCTTATATTGATCGCTTTTAAAATCATCGGCAAATAAACCATTATCTAAAGCAAAATCAGAGTCATCAACATGCAATTGGGTATTCAACAAATCATAAATTGGGCTTAACAGGTAATCGCCTTTGGATGATTCTAGTAACGAGAAATTTTTCAAGTGCGCATCACCGTTTGAAAATAAAAAGTTGAATAAAACCAATGAAAAATACTTTTCAATTTCAACACGCCATGCTGATACATGTTTTTGAATCAACAAGCCAGCTTCTTCATAACTGAAGTCATACTTAAAATTTGGTCCTGCGTTTTCAGTGGTTTTTCCAGCTAAGGTTGCAAAATCTTCTTTGCCCCATTTTGAGCCATCGGCTTTTACATCAAAGCGTTTAGTGATGTAAGCTGGCGAACCATTTTTGAAAAATACCATGGCGTTTTCTGCCGTGTTTAAGCCATATATTTGTTTGGCTATCTGCATCGTTAAATGTTCGTTGGCAGGAACTTGGTCAACTTTTTTTAAATCCCTAGGTATTGGCTTGAGGATGTATGTGCCTTGTTCTCCTTCCTTAGTTAATCGCAGTATGTTTTTCTCCAGAACAAAACTTAATTTTTCCTGTACACCCGATATGGAAATGCGCTTGCGATTTTCCATAAAAAGTTCGGCGACTTCTTCATTTTGCTGTGGCTGATCGTAAGACAAAACATGACTTACTTTTTTACCGTTAAATAAATTACGAAGGCAACTGGGACTGTATGTTGAAAAACCTTCAGCCAATTTTCCAGGACAATAGTGCAATTCTTTTAAATTCATATTGACTTGATTGGTTTTACAGTAATAGCACCGATTGTATCGTATTGTGCGGTGGCTGCAAGTAATCCAAAGTGATCTTCCTCGTCAATTCTCAATTGTATGCTTTGTAATTTTCTATTGACACCTTCACTGAGCATATTGAAAAAAAATGGGAATAAGAATTCGCTCCTGTATTCCTTTTGCGACTTCGGCAGTGTTAAGCTAATAGCAGGATTATTATCGTCTATTAAATACTTCTCGTCGTACTTAAAAATATACTGCTTTCGATTTTCTTCGGTGAGTAGCCCTGCCAAAATGCCGTTCCGGTATATTTCTAAAGTTCGCATTCGTTATGGTTTCTTTTTTACTTGAAAGGTGAGTTCCATTCCCAATACTTCAGCCAATTTATTGATCACATCTAAAGAAGGATTACCTTGTCCTTTCTCTAATTTGTACAAGGTGTTAATGCTGATTTTAGCCAATTCAGCCAAGTGAGGCTGCGTTATTTCCAGATCCTTACGTCTGTTTTTAATGACTTTGCCTAAATCCGTTGCTAACATTATAATGTGATTTATGAGTCAAAGTTACAAATTTCAATTTAAATACACAATAAAATCACAATATAGTGTGATTTTATTGTAACTAATCGACAATCAAAGTATAGATACATGCAAAATCACATTATAATGTGTGTTGTCCATTCTCACCCATCTCATTATTTTTTCAAGCCCCCATTCCCCAATTAATTAAATCACTTCAATTAATATTTTTTAATTAATTCACAGTTGCTGATTTTGCTTGAAAAACTAAGAAATCAGTATTGCCTCCAGTGCCCAATACGCTGATGTTGCCTTTGACCAATTTGGGTTTTTTACAAGCCATACAACCCATTTTAACAATGCATTGAGCGCTTATAGTTTGGCCACTTGTTATTGCTGATACATCGCAATCTGCATTAGGTTCAGAAGAAGCTGATGCATCACAATCACAAACTATTTTAGCGTCACCCTCAGAACCAGAAGAACCACCCGATCCCAATTCTGAACAGACGCGTAACCCTAAATCGGTTTTGAAATAAAGGATATACCAATTGAACTGAGAATCAATGGAATAACTAAAATTTAAATTGTTATTTTCATCCATCTGTATGGATTTCCAATTTGAAAAAATATGAGAGGTTTGCAAAATGGAGCCAATTGTGGTAGACTTAGAAATCGAAGCGTTGCCGAATTGATCATAAGTTAGCGAGATGGTGATTTTTTCAGTCGGATTTTCGCTATTCATAGCAGAAAATTGATGTATTTGACCCGGACTGTACCAAGCGCTATTCGGTGATTCTTTAGAAAAGGAACTAATAAAAAATAGTACTGGTATCAAAAGATACTTACTTGTTTTTTGATTGGAAGTAATCATTTTAATGCACTTCCAGTTTACAAATTTGCTGATGGATTTTTTCATATTCATGATGTTTTATTGGAATTAATAGATTACCGTTGAAATTCTACCCATTTCAATCTCTCTTGTTGAGTCATTCATATCGAGTAGCCACAATCAACAGTTTACCTCCAATTCATAACATAGCTTCGCCACCTGAGCTACAAAAAATTAACTCATTACAAAAACATATCGAGTAGAAACCCAATAAAACAAATCTACTGATTAGAAATTTGAAAAATATAGTGACATGTCACTATATCCCCAGAAAAAAATAGGACCGTTAAAAGAGATGAAATTCCAATTCAAACATCAAAACAAATCACCGAAATCAAAGCCGTTTTGGATGCGTTCTTTGCCGAGTTTTTGGTGTTCAGCCAGCGACCATAAAACGAATTCCTTCAAGAATAATTTGTCGTGGCCTGATGCCTCCGGCTGGTAGCTCTTGAGTAAATCTTCCAGCGATTGGATTTTGTTTAATGTCGATTCGTATTCCGATTGTTCGCTGTCGTCGTATAAGAAAACACCACCATCGGCAATTAACTCCGCCAGTAATTCATCGTATGGAGTGGATTCGGTCTTCTTGCTCAATTTTTCAATGCGAGGGAAATATGCAGGCATGAGCGACTTTACCGCAGCACCAATTAATTGAGTCGCTACAAAAGCGGCTCCCTCTTGCTCACCCTCGTAAACCAATTCCACCTTCCCTGTAATAGCAGGGATAATTCCCATGAAATCCGATAAACGTACCGAAGTATTCGACTCCCCATTGATCAAAGCACGACGTTCGGCAGTGCTTACCAAGTTTTCTAACATCGAAATACTCATACGTGCGCTAACACCGCTTTTGTCGTCTACGTACTCGTTGTCGCGGGCTTCGAAAATAATCTGTTCCAATAAATCTCTGGCCAATTCGGGAATGTAAACCCGCTGAGATTGCTCCTCGGTTATTTGAGATTCTTGCGCAGAAATTTTACGAGCAATTTCTATGGTTTCTGGATAATGAGTCAGAATTTGTGATCCAATTCGATCTTTTAAAGGAGTAACTATGCTTCCGCGATTGGTGTAATCCTCTGGATTTGCAGTGAATACAAATTGCAAATCCAAGGCCAACCGAAGTTTGAAACCGCGAATTTGAATGTCGCCTTCTTGTAGGATGTTGAATAAAGCTACCTGAATTCGAGCTTGCAGGTCAGGCAACTCGTTAATTACAAATATGCAACGATTGGAACGAGGTATCATCCCAAAATGAATCACACGATCATCCGCATACGACAATTTCAAATTGGACGCCTTAATGGGGTCAACATCGCCAATTAAATCTGCAACGGTAACATCGGGAGTTGCAAGTTTTTCTGTGAAACGATCCGAACGATGCAGCCAAGAAATAGGCGTATCGTCGCCTTTTTCTGCCATAAATTCTTTGGCAAATCGGGATATGGGTTGAAAAGGATCGTCATTGATTTCAGAACCTTGTACGCAAGGAATGTATTCATCCAACAAATTGACCATCAATCGAGCCAATCGAGTTTTAGCTTGTCCCCGAAGACCCAATAAGTTGATGTTATGTCGAGATAGAATAGCACGTTCCAATTCGGGAATAACGGTTTTTTCGAAACCATGCACGCCGGGAAACGAATCCACTCCGTTTTGAATGTTGGCAATCAAATTTTTACGTAATTCGTCTTTGATGGATTGGTAGGTATACCCCGCATTTTTCAGTTCTCCGAATGTTGAAATCATATTATTTGAGTCGTTTTTTTCTGTTGGATTCATAATCTTGAAATATCATTTCCCCCAAACCTTTTAAGCCCGTAAAAAAGGCTTTTCCCTGATTGGCTTCGGTGAATTTATCTACAAATCGTTGAAGGTAAGGGTCTTGGGCAATCATAAAAGTGGTTATGGGGATATGCAATTTTCGTGCTTGTGCAGCTTGAGTATAACATTGTTCGGTGATATAGGGATCTAAGCCATTGCTATTCATGTAGTAACGGCCATCGCGTTCTTTAACACAACTGGGCTTACCATCCGTAATCATGAAAATTTGTTTGTGTGTATTTTTCTTTCTTCGGAGGATGTCCATAGCGAGCTGAAGTCCCGCAACTGTGTTCGTGTGAAAGGGCCCAACCTTGAGGTAGGGTATGTCTTTGATGGATATTCGCCAAGCATCGTTTCCAAAAACCAAAATATCCAGAGTGTCTTTGGGATAACGCGTGGTGATTAATTCTGCCAATGCCATAGCCACTTTTTTGGCTGGAGTGATTCGGTCTTCACCGTATAAAATCATGGAGTGACTGATATCAATCATCAACACTGTACTCATTTGACTTTGGTATTGTGAATCTTCTACTACCAGATCGTCTTCGGTTAGTTCAATTTCTCCAGATCCGCTTCTTACGTGAGCGTTTCTGAGACTCTCGGTCATGGATATTTTTTCGAGCGCATCACCGAATTGGTAATTGCGATATTCTCCGGTGAGGTCTTCTCCTTGACCTGAAGCTTTGGTTTTGTGGTTGCCGGGACCACTTTTGTGAAGATCTCCAAAGATTTGTTCTAATGCCGTTTGACGAATGGCTCTTTCCGTTTTGGCGGTAATCCCGAAACCCGATCCCCCGGAATCATCCAACTCTTCTCGAATGTAGCCGCGTTCTTTCAGGTCTTCGATAAAGTCATCGATGGTGTAATTTTCATCGGTAAGTTGATATTCTTTATCTAGCTCTCTCAGCCAAGCAATGGCTTCATCAAAGTCGCCAGAAGTGTGGGTAATGAGTTCTTTAAAAATATCAAATAAAACATCGAATGGCTCTAAGGATTTAGGTTCAAATTCTTTGAAATAAAAACCGCGACTGCCAGAAGATGAAATCATGACCTTATCAACGAACATAACCCTAAAAATGTTTCAAAAACCGTGAAATTTCCGCAAATTGACTTTAGGATATAGTCGATATTCTCATGTCTGTAAATTTTATTCGTGGTTTTGCATAGTTATCCACTTGGGATTATGAAGACTTGAGTAATGGTACTAATTTGCATGTTTATGAGTAATTATCACGAAATCACTTTAACAGAAGCGGTGTCTATGACCCACGCTTATCAAAACGATCCTTTGTTTAGCGGTAAAACCATTTCAGTTAAAATGGACAATTCCGCATTTCAGGAATTGATGTCACAACCCGGCTGTGTGTCACTTAGATCTTATTTTGCTAAAACCAGCAACAACGAACTTACTTTAGTTGTAGTTGGGGTGGATGCAAATGGAAATGATATGACTTCCGGTTTGATCATGAATAAAGGGGTTAAATGTCCGTTTGGATGTCCAATAGCGAGTCCATTGATGTGATTTTTTGCTTCAAATATCTAAGATTCGAGAGATTTTTGTTAACAAACGGGATATACTTGTAGTATAGTTATGAAACTAGGCTCTGTAATCCTTGAAATGTACGTTTTTTTGTTGATAACGCTTGGGGTAACCTGGGCTGTCCCAGCATGGCGTAATCGGTTGTACATTCAACGAAAGATTAAGAGTCTTGACTGTTTTTTTATTTTTGGCAGTATTGCATTTGAGCTAATTTTTAAAACTTACCGATTTTTAAATCTTCCCCCAGCAGATATTGTGGTTTGGAGTTACGATGTGTTATTTGTTGGGGTGTTAAATGTTTTGGTTTACAAGGATTTACTGCCTGAAAAGAGAATATGGGTGTTTGGCGTACTTTTGGTGTTTTTCGTTTTAGTTTATTACCTTGGAAGCCATTTGATCTATTGGAATTATATTGTTTTGATTTTAGGTTTCACTTTTCTGTTGATTCAGAAATTGTTGAATGATGGGAGGCCCACTTGGAGTTCGTTTTCTTTATTGAGTTATTCGGTTTTGTACATTATAATTTTTATAACAACGATTTTCGATAGCATTGAATTCAATTGGAGTGAATCAAAATTAATGGATTATTTCGGAATCAATGGGGCCAGTATTTTACTTTTAAACGTGATTATTTTATATGTCAAATCCCGCCGACCAGTTCATATTAGATAACATTTTTGTATTTCTACCTACGGTTGCAGTTGCCACGTCGGCACTGATTTTTGTGTATATAAGTTTCATGTATCAATTGAGAAAGTTGCGGAGATTTAAACGAATACAATTCAGCATGGTGGAGGAGGAGCGCAAACGAATTGCCAATGATTTGCATGATTATGTGGGGGGAAGATTGGTGCAAGTGCGTGAGAAATTGCTTGAAGTTATCCCCGAAATAAAAGATAAAAAAATAGCGGAGGAGGTCAATGAATCCGTGATGAATATTCGTAATTTTCATAACGACATTCGGCATTTAGTAGAATACATATATCCCCGAGAAATGATGAAAGGAGATTGGCGGGGAAGCTTTTTGAGGATGGGAGTTGACATGTCCACGAACAAAACTCGAGTGCAAATTGAAATCGAAGAAGAATTGGAATTGCCTTTAGAAACAGCGAAACAACTATTTTTAATTGTGCAAGAAAAAATTACCAATGCAATATCACATGAGCAACCCAGTCATATTGTTGTTGATATATACACCAGTGATAACGGTGAGAATGGTGTTTTGGAAATGGTATATCAAAGTAAGAAGCACTTAAATGAAGATTATAAAGTAAAAAAAATTACGGTGAATGGACGAGGATTGTATTCAATTGATGAACGAATTAAGTATATTAGAGGTAAAATAAAGAAATACTTGTTGGGATCTTATTTGCATGATACCATTGAATTTCCCTTGAATAAAAAGAATTGAACTTGACACCTTTAAAAAAATGAATTCAATTACTCAAGTTGAACCCGTTAAGTTGGTTCTATTAGACGATCATCCCGGCATTTTAGAACTTCTTAAATTGAGAATACATCGTATTGAGCCCAATTCCAGTGTGGTTACTTTTTCAGAAGTGGAGAATGCTCTGATGCATATGCTTAAAAATCGACCTGATTTTGTGATCACGGACTTGCATATTCATGTGGGTAAATCGCTTGCACTGCCAAAATACTGTTTTGAAAACGGTATTCCTTATATGGTTTACACCAGTTATTTACAGTATACGTTGTTGAAATCGTTGGAGGATTTTAACTGTAGAGTTTTTGTGAGCAAATCATCATCTACAATGGAATTGGAAGAAGGGTTATTTCATTTGATGCAGCATTTGCCGTACCGATGCAGCAGCACAGGGTTAAAGCAGAATTCGCCGGATTTTATTGAAGATATTATCCCACAACCCATAGTTACAGAAGCGGAACTGAAGGTACTTCAACTGCTTGTAGATGGTTTGACCACTGCAGAAATATCCGAATCATTGAATTTAAGTAAGCATACTATTAAGAATCATTGTACTCATTTAAAAGTAAAAAACTCGTGTACACTACACGAGTTGATCCGAAGGTATATATACTGGCAAACCAACGGGTAGTCAGTCGTTGTAAAACCAAACTCTAGATTAAATACCAGATTCATAAGGAGGAATGAAAGTTGATGAAAATAGTTGTAATAATGTATTGATTTACATTGAGTAGTTTGGTTTATTAGGAATTATGAATAAAAATTCGTAAATTCACACTTGACTGTCTAAAAAATAAATCTCTATAGACGTTAATTATATCTTCAATTCATTCTTAATTCATTGTTTTATGAAACTGCACATTAAGAATATGGTCTGTTTACGCTGCGAATTGTGGGTAAAACAAATTTTCCGAGATTTGGAAATTCCTATTAATTATGTGAGATTAGGGGAAGTTGATGTAGTGGGCGAGATCACTGAGGTTGAATTGACTCAAATAAATAAAAAATTACTCGAAGCAGGATTTGAACTGATGGTTGACGTGAATTCTCAGTTAATCGAACAAATCAAATTGGAAGTATATGCTTGGGTAAACTCTGAAGAAAATAAATCCGACCCAAATTTCACCCAACAGCTAAGTACTCGTCTGAAGAAGGAATATAGTTACTTGTCGCATGCGTTTTCTTTGGGGATGCATGAAACTCTGAAGCATTATATCATTCGACTTCGAATTGAACGAGTAAAACGCTTGATATTGCAGAATGAGTTGAATTTTTCGGAAATTTCATTCGAACTTAATTACAGTAGTCTTGCCCATTTATCTAAGCAATTCAAACTCATTGAAGGGATATCCCCATCTGAGTATAAATTGGAAGTGCTACCCCCCAAATAATTGTAGAGTCAATAATTATTCCTTGTTTGGAATTCATTGTATTTGTGGCAGTTACTATTAAATTAGAAGTCAACTAGGAAATGTATAAACTATTCTAGGAAAAGTATAAGCGAATAATGCGTGTTTAGATGCAATTTTGAGTAAATAATACCTTGAATTCTTACCTTCTTTCAATGCTTAATTAATTCAATAAATTATGAAACAAGGAAGAATATTGATTGCTTTGGATTACTCGAATGCAGCAGAATTGGTAGCGGAAAAAGGCTACTTGTTGGGGGCAGCTATGGATGCAAAAATAGTATTACTGCATGTAGTAGACGATGTTGTTTATTACGCTTCATCGAATTATGATCCAATAACTGGTTTTTGGGGATTTGAGGCTGCCGATTTTATTGGCGATAACGTACTAGAGAATATTGAGAAAAAAGCGGTTTTCTTTCTGCGAAATATCCGAAGTCATTTGAAGGATAAGGAAATTCAAGTTACTGTTAAACGCGGTAATGTGGTTGATGAAATACTCGCAACAGCCAAGCAAACAACAGCAGATTTGATTGTATTGGGTATTAATAGAAATCATTACAGCGATGGGATTTTAGTTGGAAGTACCAGCGATGAACTGATGAAGTACACCACTGTGCCCCTATACTTAATTCCCATCCCCCGAGAGGATAATTAATAATAGAAGAATAATGAGCTTTTGCTCTTAGAAGTAATACTTATAGAAAATTATATGTCAAAAAACAGCGAAGTCAAAAAGAAATCGGATAAAACTCCGCCCTCCAAAACCAAGAAGGAAAAGAAAATCGATAAACAAACTAAAAAATCTGAGAAGAAGTTGAGGCTAGATTGAGTAGTTTGGACTCATGGGTTTCAAAAGTTGGATATGCAAAAATTAGGAATAGTACTTCGTAAAACCGAACAACTGTTTGAGAATAGAGGGGTACTAAATCCTGCTGTGATACAAGTGAATGGTCAAATCCACATGTTTTATCGCGCGATATCTAGTTCTGGAACCTCAACGATTGGGCATTGTATTTTATCAAGTCCGCTCGAAATTGCTTGGCGCTCGACGGTACCCATTTTATGGCCGGAATTTGAATTTGAACAACAGGGGATGGAAGATCCTCGTGTGGTTTGTATCGACGGATTGTATTACCTGACGTACACAGCATTCGATGGTTTAAATGCTTTAGGTGCTTTAGCAACGAGTATTGATTTGATTCATTGGGACAAAAGAGGAATTCTGGTGCCAAGAATTACTTTATCACAATTTAAAAAATTGATCAATTCGGATCGGTTGTTTGATGATGGATTTTATTATATGCATCGAATTACAGATGTTCCTACTCGAATCAATGGATTACTGTATTTATGGGATAAAAATCTGATATTTTTCCCAAGAAAAATAGGTGGTAAATTTTGCTTTGTTCATCGAATAAAGCCCGATATTCAAATCGTATGGGTTAATAATTTGGAAGATTTGACCGAGGTATATTGGAAGCATTATTTGCAAAATATTAAACAACACGTTTTGATCTCTCCTAAGTACGAACATGAAAGTAACTATGTTGGCGGAGGATGTCCTCCCATAGAAACGCCTATGGGCTGGTTGTTTGTTTATCATGGTGTAAGCGGAAATGCGGGTGAATATATTTATTCCGCTTGTGTCTCTCTCTTGAGTTTGACCGATCCAACCAAGGAAATTGCTCGCTTACATGAACCCTTGTTTACTCCTGATTTTAATTGGGAAGTAGAAGGTATTGTAGATAATGTATGTTTTCCAACTGGAGCCATAGTAGAAAATAACACGCTTTATATTTACTACGGAGCGGCCGATGAGCGAATAGCCGTTTTTTCTGTACTTCTTAATGAATTGCTCGATGAGTTAATGAAAAATATCAACCCTGAAAATCAAACGTATGAAGAAGTTAAATAACCGTGAAACTATCCAAATTCGAAGTAAAGCTCCGCTAAATGTGCTGTTTGTGTCGTCTATTCCACCTCGTGAGTGCGGAATAGCTACATTTACGCAAGATTTGATAGAATCCTTGAAAAAAGGATTTGGAAACAGTATTCATTGCAGCATATGTGCTCTAGAGAATCACGAAGAAATTCACAGTTATTCTGAAAAACCCGCCATTGTAATTAATACCGATCTTTCAGAATCGTTTATATCAGCCGCTGAAATTATCAATCACTCTGAATTATTCGATGTTGTGGTTATTCAACATGAGTTCGGTTTTTTTAATACTTCTTCAGATGCATTTAAGGACTTTTACAAATCGCTCAATAAGCCTTTAATGATGGTTTTTCACACCGTTTTACCTCTACCCAATGCTGAACTTTGGGATTCAATTAATGAAATGGTAAATGCTTCAATATCGGTTGTTGTGATGACGGAACATGCTAAACGAATATTGGTAGAGAATTATCAAATTACCGAAACCAAAATCCAAGTAATTGCACATGGTACGCATCTACTTCCGCACATAGATTTGCGAATATCAAAGCAAAAACACGGGTTAGAAAACTTTAAAGTACTATCCACCTTCGGACTTCTGGGATGTAACAAAAGTATTGAAACTACACTTTTAGCTCTTCCCAGTATTTTAGAGGTACATCCAGATGTGATATTTTTAATTATTGGCAGAACCCATCCAGGAGTCGTTAAGAATGATGGCGAATCCTATCGGGAAATGTTGTTGAATTTAGTCCATGAACTAAATCTAAAGGACCACGTACGATTCGTTAATGCCTATTTACCATTAGAAGAATTATTGGAATATTTGAAACTAACGGATGTGTATCTGTTTACATCCAATGATCCAAATCAGGCAGTAAGCGGTACTTTGTCTTATGCAGCTGCTTCCGGTTGTCCAATTGTATCAACGCCCATACCGCATGCCCTTGAACTTTTGGGCCGGACCGAAGATTGTTCTATGGAATTTGGTGATTACAAACAACTCGCTCATCAGGTTGTTAAGCTACTTTCCAATACTGAGACTCGGTTGAAAATGACATCTCAGGGACTTCAGAAAATGGCTAATACTTCTTGGCCCAATGCAGCAATAGCTTATGCGAATTTGTTTAGAAATTTGGATGGGATGCGATGGAAACCGGAGTTTCATGTTCCCACCTTGGAGCTGGATCATTTGTATCGACTCACTACTAAGTTAGGAATGGTTCAATTTTCGAAATACGATGTGCCCAATTTAGAATCTGGATATACCTTAGATGATAATGCAAGAGCACTAATTACGGTATTGCAGTATTATAATATTGAGGGCGATGATTCGATATTGAGTTATGTAGAAATCTACTTGAATTTTATAGAAAATTGCTGGCAAGAAGATTTGAAATTCTTGAATTACAAGGATTTGAATAATCAATTTACACAACAGAATTATAATGAGAATTTAGAAGATTCTATGGGCAGAGCTATTTGGGCATTGGGTTACCTAATCTCTATGAAATCGACATTGCCCATTTCATTTTCTAGAAAAGCGGAGAAATTACTTGGATTTATTATCCCTCAAGTACACCTCATTCATTCTACGCGATCTATGTCCTTTATAATTAAAGGCCTATATTTTGAGAATCGTGCAGAACATTTAGACGTTCTCGTGTTGCTGGCGGATCGACTAATGAACATGTACACCCATGTCAAAACAGAAAGTTGGCATTGGTTCGAAGATATTTTATCGTACGCCAATAGTGTTATACCAGAATCATTGATATTGGCTTTCGCGAGAACAAATTTTACTCAATATAAATTAGTGGCCACAGAAAGTTTTGATTTTTTATTATCGATAATACTTCAAAATGGAGAATTGAGAGTGGTTTCGAATAACGGTTGGTTGGAAAAAGAATCCAACTTTACCAATGAAATAGGAGGGGAGCAGCCTATAGATGTAGCATACACAGTAATTGCCTTGGAGAGTTTTTACTTAGTACTTGGTAATTCAATTTATAAGGAGAAACTAACCACTGTATTTACTTGGTTTCTGGGAAATAATCATTTAAAACAGGCTATGTATAATTCTGCAACTAAAGGATGTTACGATGGATTAGAAAAAACTTCCGTTAATTTAAATCAAGGAGCGGAATCAACAGTAAGTTATTTGTTAGCTCGATTGGTTATAGAGCGTTTGAAAATCAATGACAAACTAAATAATGAATGGTCTATGTCGCAATTTAGAGATCAGGAATTTCAAAAGGATTCAAATAGGTCATTAGCCGTACATCACATTTTTCAACGCAAGTTTACTTTGGATCAGTTAACCATGTCTAAGCGTACATCAGGCAAATTGCATCGGAATTTAACGGTAATTTAAAAATGAATAATTCATACATCCATTTGCGAGTCGATTCGAAGGTATATATACTGGCAAACCAACGGGTAGTTTGCCAGTACATGTACCGATAAACAGGTGATCAGCCTGTTTTATTGCACTCAATGAACAAATTTGCCGGTGGCAAAGGCTGTTTTATCTCCCTGTTGAAGCTCTATCCGATACAAGGAAATTCCTTTTGAAGGTACTTTTATTTCAGCTCCCGACATGGAATACCAACGAACAGAGATCAAATTCCAATCTGAGTTTTCCATAATGAATTTTCCATCAGAAGTAATTTTGACTCCATACGATTCCAAATGATGAAATGAGCTGAAATCCGTAAGTGTGATAGTTTTCGAAACAGTGTCTTTGCACCCTTGGTTCGTACTAGCAATTAACGACAATGTGTATTCTCCTGGAGTTTTGGGATAAGTGTAAATAAAGGTGTTTTTACTGGATGTATCCGAAGTGGAACTGGGATCACCTGCATCCCAAAGCCAAGAAATCTTATCATTACCTGCTACATAGGAGTAATTGATTGCTATCAATTGTGCAGCATGAATATTTAAGGTTGTTGGACTAGTGATTTGCATTATTGCTTTGGGGGATTCCTCCACTCGAAGTGTGAAGTACCCTGTGTCTTGGCACCCTTTTTGTGGACCCTCGTAACGAACTCTCCAGTTTCCAGTTGCGATATCAGCAGGTGCATATTGGTTATTTTTTATGGGATGTTTTTCCAGTTCAGGAGCTTTTTTATTCCAGTTATACGAATCCCAATAGAATCTGCCATCGGTAGCTGGCTTGTTTTCTACGTACACCTGCGTTAATAAGTCGAAATCCGTTTGACCTTGACACATCAAGGGTGTGCTAAAACTAAGTAGAGGTTCATTTATCACTTCAATTTTTAGTGTATCTGCAAGATAACAACCATTCAAATAATCCTTGAATTCTAATTTAAATAGATAGCTACCATTTCGATTTAATTCGGATTGACTTCCCAAATAAAAACGCTGGTCTGAACTTATAATTTCATTGATGTTAACTCCGTTAGGTGCTTCTAATGCCGTCCAAATGGGTTGATGCACTGAGGAATTAGACGGGGTTTTGATTAAAGAGTTCAAGGAAAGAAATCCGGTATTTTGACAAATAGAAGTGTCTACGCTTTCGGATTTAACAGGTTGAATAACCGTCCAAATCAGGCTGTCGACTTCACGGCATCCCCAAGAATCTAAATAATGAACAGAGATACTGAGTTCGGCTTTTCCATTTTTGAATGCTGTAGAAGCAACTTTTTGTGGATCTAATAATAATTTCCCATTATTTGTATCGAGCCAACTGGCAGAATTTATTATTTTGTATTTGCGCGATGAATGATCGGTCCAACTATTTTTAATATCAATAGTGTTCAAAATGTTGCAACCTGTTGGAAGGGGGGATAATTTGAAATACTCTCTCGGTAATTGTTTGTAAATCGAACTATCAGTTGCAAAACAACCAATGGAATCAGTAACCGTGAAGAACCATTTAAACATAGTGTCGGATGTGGTAATAATTCCTTGAGGTGCCTTGTAAGAAATGTTGCCGTTTTTGAGTTTGTATGAAAATCCAACTAACGACTTCATATTTTGGGTAGAGGTGCTGAAATGAATATCTGTTTTTCCACAATACAGGCTGTCACCAGTTAAACGAAGTTTGGGTTCGTTGTTGAGAATTACGGTATCGGTTTTAGGAACAAAACCCAATGAGTCATGTGTAATGTAAGGTGTTACATAATATTCGTCGTTGGGGAGTTGTTCAGACAGGTTTTTGGAAGTGAGAAATGCTAATGTGGTGTTGCCTGATTTAGAGGTTACTTGCCATTGTATAAAGGCATTCCCGCTGAATTTCTTCAAGAAATTCACGTCAGTAAAAATTCGATTACAGGTAGTATCACGTGATTTGTTTTCGTAGGGAATGGCAGGTTTTACGCGAACCAAAATTGGGGATACTGTGGTTCCTCTGGGTTGTCCGCTGCTACAATAATTATCCATGACCAGTAAATTGAATGTATGGAAAGGTTTATGGGCATGAGATGAATCGGTTTTCCATTTGAAAATATAGGTATTGGGTTTCCCAGGGGTGCTATAAAGCCATGTATTTTTGTACTCGGTTTTTAAAATAGCTTCTAAATAGGTGCCGGTATCGGGATCGCCAATGGAGAATTCAATTTCAATGGTTTCCCCCGCAACGACAGAAAATTCCTTTCCGATTCGAACATAGGGATTATAATTAAATGAACTACCAGATGCAGAACTGAAGAATCTTCCGTTGGAATAATAAGAATGTTGTCCAATTACTACCCATTTGCCTTGTGCATTTTTTTGTGTTTCGATTATGGAATAGCAGAATAAAGCTCCGTCGCTCGCGTCGTTTTTGTAAAAATACATTTCTCCTGATAGCGTATCGAAATTGAATCCACGAGGAGGGAAAATAGTGCGGCTGGCTTTGGCAAAACCATCCGTAGTGCCAACACCTGTAAAAGTTTTAATAGGCACTGCCACTGAATACTGATTGTTTAATGTATATGCCGCATAGTAACTGCCGCTTTGATAGGGTTGTTGAAGTTTAAATATAAGACGATCATTTTCTGCATCCATAGCATCTGGGAAATATCGAAACTCACCGGCTGAATTATCTCTGGGGATGTGATTTCTGACCATCGGTGCATTATTGCTCATTCTATTTAGTGTCCGAAGTGTATTGTAATACAGGGTCGTGCTGATGGTATAACCGTAAGGTGATTTGAGGTTGTTGACTAACATACTTAAACTTACTTCTGAACTTCCAATAAACGTAATTTGATCGGATCCATACTTTTTGATAAAACTGTCAATGAGAGTATGTGTTTTTAAATTGATAATGGCGGACAAATAATATCTGTAGTTGCCCGAATATGGAATATTACCATTAGCCACTCCTCCAGGCATACACGTATTGGCATATCCTTTACATAGGGGATCTAAATTGGTAATGGAGTCTTTTTTGAAAAGAGCACTGGACAATTTTACAATGGGGCTTTTTCGGTTTTCCATGTTACCAATAAAAAAAGCATATTCCACATTTCTAATCGTATCTAATCCCGAAGAAGTGGAGTTGCAAAATAAATCCCAAATCACGCGGATTTTTACACGGTTGGTGTCCAATAATGAACTGTTTATCTGTCCTCCATAAGGTCGATAGTTGGCGGTTAATGAACCAAAAGATGTAACAATTATGAAAAAAATCAGTAGTGTTTTTTTCATAATTGTTTTTTTCATAATTGTTTTTTTAGTAGTTGTTTTAATCATAGGCAGTATTACCTCGTTTTTGATATGGTTTTTCAATTAGTTGCTTCCAGTTTTAATCATACATCAAAATGGTACATCAAAACTTGAGTTTTTTTGAATCTGTAAAATAGCTCCAAAAAAATTGAATTGCAATAGTACTTTTTACTCATTTTTGGGGGCGTTGAATACATTATTGTGACAAATCGGCGGTTTTGGGCTGTTTTCAGGATGTCAAAAAGTTGAATTTCTGAAACACATGATCAATGTTTCCAATTGTTTTATTCATATATCCAGTTCTATTCGCTGGTCGGATTAGTTCATTGGCTAATTATTAAATAGGGGCAAATTTGTGGGCGAAATTACATGAGTCATTCGCTCACTGAACTTAATAATTTATGTACTAAATTTGAATTATGGCTGAAATCAAGACGAAAGTGCATAATGGTGATGTAGTTGAGTTTATACATTCATTTGCAGATACAGAAAAGAAAATTGAAGACGCGCTTCAACTTTTAGATTTTATGAAAAAAGTTACTGGTTTTGAAGCCAAAATGTGGGGTCCTTCTATAATTGGATTTGGTAAGTACCATTATAAATCCGACAGAAGTAAACAAGAAGGAGATTGGCCTTTGGTTGGATTCTCGCCCCGAAAAGCTGCAATTTCACTCTATGTTTACAGCGGGTGCGAAGGACAAGATGAACTTCTTCAACAATTAGGAAAATACAAAATGGGAAAAGGGTGCATCTATGTTAAAAAATTATCCGACATTAACCTTGAAGCACTTGAAGGACTCGTTTTGTCGAGTATATCCTTCCTACAAGAAAAATACGGTGTCCAACCAGACTAAGCTGGTAGTTTAGTTGGATATAGTAAAGAATTTAACCGTATTGATTAGGTCGTTCAGTTAAATAAACAACCGAGTGCAGTCCGATTCATCTCAACTGGTGGTTCAGTCCAGCACAGAACAGAGTTCATCTATACGGATTCATTATTATATTTTGATGATATAATTTAAAACAATACCCGGATTCAATGTGGAGAATGCCGTGCCGCTGCCTGTGTTACCAATAGTGCCCGCAGCAGTTACAGTATGATTATGAGTTTCTGAACTGGTATTGATATTTGAAGGCTGAGTGCTGTGCGTATTACTTGAAGTTCTCCAATAGAAGTTGTTGTCATTGTCAGTAGCTGCACTGATGCCATATCGTGCGTTTCCACCAACACCACCGCTGAAATTTTCAGCGAAATACGCATCGTTGTAATTATGGGAGTGGGAATTATCTGACGTGGTTACGGATGAACCAGTAAAGGTGTGATTGTGGCTAGGTAAATTGCTAGTAGATAATGTAACAGTCTGATTTCCTCCAACTGCTCCAATTGTATTATTTGCATTAATTCCACCGGTTGTAGTTAAACGGTTTGCAGTAGTACCTCCCATATTGTCTAATCCAAAAATTGTCCTTCCTCTGAGATCAGGAATATTGAACGTGGTAGAACCATTGCCAGCGCCAAAACTAGTACTAATGGTAGTGAATAGATTGGAATAGGTGGATCTGCTCACGGCTGAACCATCACACAACAGCCACCCCGAAGGTGCAGTTGTTCCAGCAAATGCCATGATGGTGCCACTCGGTACACCACCGGTTCCTCCACTTGTAAGATTAATCCAAGAAGATCCAGTATAATAATAAAAACCGGATGTACCGTCGGTTTGAAAAACTAAAAGTCCTGTTGCAGGGTTGGAAATAGCAGTTCTTTGAGCAGCCGTTAATCGAGGAGTTAAAAAACCTTTTGAATTGCTGTTGATTTCTAGTTGTGCACTACCGTCGGGTGAAGTAGTTCCAATACCAACTTGAGATTGCAATTGGTTAAATAATAGGGAAATGAATGCAAATAAAGTAAAACGGTGAATCATAGAAGTACATTAAGCTTGCTGCAAAATTAACAACTTGCTGCGAAAGGCGTATTTTTAATTCATTTGTGATGTGTTATTTTTTGTAACATTCAACATTTAAATCCATTAATTTTACCGAATGGTTTCTAAGTCCAATACGCTGGAAGAGTACTATGCACAAGGTTGTGGTAGATGTTCTCTCGGTCCAACCCCTGATTGTAAGGCCAAAAAATGGTTGAATGAGTTTGAATTATTGAGAAGTATTTTACTGGATTGTCCCATACAAGAAGAAGTAAAATGGGGATCTCCCACCTATACCTACAACGGTAAAAATATTCTGATTTATGGTGCTTGGAAAGAGGATTGTTCTTTGGGATTTTTTAAAGGTTCCTTACTTTCAGATCCGGAGGGTGTTCTTGTGAGTCCCGGGCCAAATGCTGAATCGTCTAAATTGCTCCGATTTACCCATGTTGATCAAATTCGAGCGCTGGAACCACTCATCAAAGGATTTGTTTATGAAGCAATTGAGTTGGAAAAACAAGGGGCCAAAGTAATACCAAAGTCTGTAGATGAATTGCATTTTCCACAAGAATTGCTCGATAAATTCGATGAAAATCCTGCGTTCAAAGCGGCATTCGATTCCCTAACACCAGGCAGAAAAAAAGGATTCCTCTTTCACTTTAATGGCGCTAAACAATCAGCAACACGCACTTCTCGCATAGAAAAGTGCATGCCTTTGATCTTCGAAGGAAAAGGATTGCAAGGAATCTAATTCACAGTATCAATAAAATTAGGATTTCGATTGAATTCTAGTTACTTGTAATTTTTGAAAGCTGTAAATTTTAAAATTACTTACAAACGACCTTCCTTAATTTCATCCACAATCATAGGATCTAACAATGTTGTGGTATCTCCAATATTACTTAATTCACCTTCGGCGATTTTTCGTAGTATTCGTCGCATGATTTTACCACTTCTTGTTTTGGGAAGCCCACTCACGAACTGTATTTTGTCTGGCTTAGCAATGGGACCAATAATTCTGGATACTGTTTGAATAATATCCTGCCGGGTTAGGTTTTCATCGCCGTGAGTGGCAGTGCAAATCACATATGCATATATGCCTTGACCCTTGATATCATGAGGATATCCAACAACTGCGCTTTCTACAACACCCGCGTGCATATTGATAGCGTTTTCAACTTCTGCAGTACCTATTCGATGACCAGATACATTGAGTACGTCGTCAACGCGACCGGTGATTCGGTAGAATCCATTTTCATCGCGCAAACAACCATCCCCCGTAAAATATAAATTCTCATAGGTGGAGAAATAGGTTTGGCGACAGCGTTCGTGGTCGCCATAGGTAGTTCGAATGATTCCTGGCCAAGGGAATTTGATACATAGGTTTCCAGAAACTCCGTTTCCGTGAATTTCTTGTCCGTTTTCGTCAACTAAAATTGGTTGAATTCCAGGTAAAGGCAGGGTTGCAAACGATGGTTTAGCAGGTGTAATTCCGGCTAAATTGGAAATCATGATTCCTCCGGTTTCTGTTTGCCACCAGGTATCAACGATAGGTGCGTTGGATTTTCCTATATTTTCATTGTACCAATGCCAAGCTTCTTCATTAATCGGTTCTCCAACGGTGCCAAGTACTTTGATGGAACTTAGGTGTTTGTTTTTAAGAGGCTCATCCCCAAAACTCATCAACGATCGAATGGCAGTAGGGGCAGTGTAAAGTATATCGACTTTGTATTTATCAACGATTTCCCAAAAGCGACCAGCATCAGGCCATGTAGGAATTCCTTCAAACATGAGGGTGGTTGCGCCTGCACTTAAAGGCCCGTAAACAATATACGAGTGTCCCGTAATCCAGCCAATATCGGCGGTGCAAAAATGAATTTGACCCGGTTGATATTGAAACACATTTACGAAGGTGTAATTGGCCCAGATCATGTAGCCGGCAGTGGTGTGTACCACGCCTTTGGGTTTGCCCGTAGAGCCGGATGTATACAGTATGAATAATTCATCTTCGGCATCCATTTCTTCGGCAGGACAAAACGGATTTCCTTGGGTTTCCACTTTTTTAATTTCATCTTCCCACCACATGTCTCTGCCTTTAATCATGCTTACAGGTGTGCGTGTATGCGTGCAAACAATAACGGATTTTACGGAAGGGCAGGACATTAAAGCATCATCGATTACGGATTTTAATTCGATGGTTTTATTTCCGCGATGTGCTCCATCGCAAGTTACAACGGCTACAGCCCCAGCATCTTGAATTCGATCGGATATACTTTGAGCTGAAAATCCCCCGAAAATTACCGAATGGATCGCTCCAATTCGAGCACAAGCGAGGGTGGCAATCGCTAATTCAGGTATCATTCCCATGTAAATACAAACGCGATCTCCCTTTTGAATGCCATTGTTTTTGAGCACTTGAGCAAATTGCATTACTTTAAAATGCAATTCACGGTAGGTAAGCACTCGGTGATGATCTTCAGGATTATTAGGTTCGAAAATAATAGCAGGAACGTCGGCCTTATCAGCTAAATGCCTATCCAGACAATTTTCTGTTACGTTTAGTTTTCCCCCGGAGAACCATTTAGACTGGGCAGTTCTAAAATCCCAATCCAAAACCGATTCGTACTTTTTCTTCCAAGTGAAATTTTGAGCAATTTCATCCCAGAATATCTCGGGTTGTTCAACGCTTTTTTTATAGATTTGGTCGTATTCTTCTCTCGACGTTATTTGATACGGATAGCTCATGATGTGTTGCAAAAATTAATAATAATTGTTCAAAATACGATTTGGTTATCGCAAATAATGCAAAAAATAAGAGTAAAACGTGTAAAAAAGAGACGAAATCCGTAAAAATCAATTACGCTTTTTTAACGAATTCGCTTTTCAATGCCATAGAACCAAAACCGGGTATTTTGCAATCGATATTGTGATCACCGTCTACCAAACGGATATTGGTTACCTTGGTTCCCACTTTAATGGATTTTGAAAATCCTTTTACGGGAAGATCTTTGATAATGGTAACTGAATCTCCGTTTTGCAAGATATTTCCATTGGAATCTTTTACAACCGGACCATCTTGGTGTTGTGATTCAGAAGAAGCATCTTCGGGATTGAATTCATGGGCGCATTCTGGACACATCCAAAGGGCGCCAGTAGGATAGGGGTAATCGCATCCGCAATTAGGGCAAATAGGGTCTTGACTCATAGCTTGAAGTTAAATTATAAATATCCCATATTGATCAAATACTGAGCAATATCGGTTTCATCTCTACCAATGGTGGAGTTGAGGGAGTGCATTCGATTGTCTTTGAACGTAAGAATTTGGTAGGAATGAGAGGTGGCTCCTTCAGCTGTAGCCGTACCTACAGTAATTCCAGTTAACAATGAAACGGTATAAGTAGTAACAATAGTTCCATTCTGCGCCACCGTGCTTTTGGTGATGTTTCCAACGCTTTTGAAGTCCTGTTGTATGTTGGATCCAACTACTTGCACCATAGCGTTTCTATTTCTCTGAACTAGAGCATAGTTCGGATTGTTGAATCCGCCTCCATTGTTCATTCCGCCATTGTTTTGCCCTGGGTAACCACCAGATCCGGCTGAATTTCCCATTCCACCAGCAATAACAGTAACGCCGGAATGATTTATTTGTGCTTGAGGATGATTGTTAACAATAATAGCCGTCATGAAATTGGGAACAGGATGCATGGCCACAAATTTGTCGCTAGCATTTTTGTCTAAATATCCATCCACAAAAAGACCGTTTTTTACAATATTTTTTTCAAGGGATGTTCCTATGCCCACCGGAAGCATTCCGCGTTTACCGGAAGCTGCAAAATAGAATTCGTAGTAGTTTAAATTTTGTGGGTTAGGAGCTTCTTGACTGGAAATGTAGCGTATCCAAACGGCGTCGGTACCATCGAGGTTTTTTAGAGTACCTTTTATCAAACTGCCTAAGAATTTACTTTCTTCAATGAATATACAAACGGGCTTACCAATGTAAAAAAGGGTGTCGAGACTAACAACGGCTTTTTCTTTAGCAATGGATTTTTGAACAGCAATTTCGTGCTTGATTAGTTCCTTTTCAGAGTGTTGAGCTATTAGTGCGTTGCTCATACATCCCCCGAAAATAAGGAAAAGCAAATGCCAATTTAATGGATAGCGATTCATTTCCCGAAGATACTTCAAAGCTTTAAATAAAAAAAGGCCGTCGAGTTAACGACGGCCTATACGCTGCAAATAAAATCGATATTATCATGAAAGACAATACGACTTTTATTTGTCGATGGAACCAAGAACGCGTTTCATGAATGCATTTAACGCTTCTTTCTTCTCAACTCCCTCTAAGGTGGATTTATGTACTTCGAGAGCTCCGTACATATTCGAAATCAATTCACCAATCACATCAAGCTCTTCGTCTTTTAGGGAAGAAAGTTCTGTTAAATGTTCAAGTACCGCGATGGTTTCCTCGATAAAGTCAGCATCGTTATTATCGATGAACTCCGTTAAGTGTTTAATGATCGGTAGTTTCATGACAATAATGAATTATGCAATTTTTGAAATAAGTTCACCTAAAACTTCTGCTTTGTTAGTTTGGGTTTGGTCCACTAATTGACCATCCACAAAAGCAGCAAATGTTGGTAAATTGGAAACATTGGCTAATTTACGCGATTCAGGATTTTTTTCAGCATCGATGATAACGAAAGTAATGTTATCGTTCTCGCTAGAATATTTCTTGAATTTCGGTTTCATGATGCGGCAATTCCCGCACCAAGATGCAGAATATTGAACCATCACTTTGGAGTGAGCACCAATTACTTCTTGTAAGGTATCAGTTTCTAATTCGATCAACATAGTTAGCGTTTTTATTTTAGGGGAATTTAATAAATATTTTTAAAATAACGCCGCAGGATTTTGATCTGCGGCGTTTGAGTTTTGGTTGAATGTGTTTATTAGTGTTGGCTCAAGTATCCAGCTACTCCATCGCGGGTTGCAGACATAGCGTCTTTACCTTCTTCCCAATTGGCAGGACAAACTTCACCTTTGGTTTGAACGTGAGTGAATGCATCGATCAAACGAAGGTATTCATTAACGTTTCTGCCTAATGGCATGTGATTTACACTTTCGTGAAATACTGTGCCAGTCTCATCGATCAAGTATGTAGCGCGGAAAGTAACGTTAGAACCGGTGTATAAAACGGTATCTAATTCTTCGTTGTATTCGGAAGATTGGATGTCTAAAATATCCAATACACTTGAAAGATTGCGGTTGGTATCTGCCAAAATTGGGTAAGTTACACCTTCAATTCCGCCGTTGTCTTTTGCTGTATTTAACCAAGCAAAGTGAACTTCATTGGTGTCGCAAGATGCACCAATTACGATGGTGTTGCGTTTTTCGAATTCCGCTAATGCCGCTTGAAAAGCGTGCAATTCAGTTGGACAAACGAAAGTGAAATCTTTAGGATACCAGAATAACAATACTTTTTTGTTGTTTTTGGTAGCTTCTTCAAATACGTTGATGGACAAATTGTCGCCCATGTGATCGATCGCGTCTACTGCGATATTTGGGAATTTTTTTCCTACAATTGACATTGTTTTATGATTTAATTTATTTTGGTACAAAAATACAAAAACCTCCTGTCAATATGTGTGACTTTTGTGCCAAATTCGTTGGAATAACATAAAACAAACGACGAACGATTAATAGCTACTTAGTTGCCGGAGTTCAGAGCTGATGAATTGCAGGAATCAAAAGTTAGGGTCAGTCATCATAAGTCCTTCTACGTACTTGGACGATTTGGATGTTTGCAGAGGGATCAAGTCGTCGATAATAGGTGAATTAGAAGGAGATTTCAATTCAATGATAGCGTATTCTTGATTTTGATGTTTTAACTGAGTTTGGCAATTATAGAAACTTAAATCTGTATCGATAGTTACTCTAACTGACTCAGAGACATCCATGAAATATCTTCGGAGATATCGGTTAATTAGAGAGGGTTGATGCTGAACAACTTCCAGAAATAAAGTGTTGGATTCGTTGATAAGCTTTTGCTCAAATTGTTGAAATAAACCTTGTACTTCACCTAAGTTATTCCAATGAAAGTTTCCCAGTTTTTGTGAAAACTTTTGATTTACGTCGTCGATTTTGTCTTTGTATTCAGCGGTTACATTGATGTCTCCAAATGCTTCGCCGTACCAGCGAAAACGAAGTTTAGTTCGTTCGCTAAATCCCTCCACATTGTCGTTTAGATGTTCCATGTCTAATTTGTCGCAATACAAATTATTGATCCATCTGGGATGATAAATGGGAGAGCACCCATGAGCTAAGAGAAGCGTTTCTATACGGTCAATTTCTTGTAAGGGTACTGTGAATTTACGTTCAAAACGATGTTCGGTTTTGAACGCCTTTTGTTCGAATGGATTTAACCATGAACGTAATTTGGACAGAGAGAACGAAATTGCCATGGTTTATCCTTTTTTTGTTGCCCTACCGAATTGCTTTCCGTATAACATAGATTCAACATCTTTGACCCACTTGATTTTTTTGCCTCGATGTCGGATTTTGGATTTTTTCTGAATAAGGTAATTGACGGAGTTAATATCAAAATCAGCGGTGAAATGAGCTTGACCGTATTCTGGTTTCTTTTGAAACACTGCAATATTTAAATCGTTGTTTTCTAGTGTATTTTGATATACGTTCAAATCCGATTGGTCTTTGCTGACAAAAGCAATTGCTGAATTTCGAATGGTATTTTTCAGTGCACGAAAGGCACTTCGTTCACCACAGGAAATGGCCTTATCATGGATGTTGGTGAATTCATTGTGATGAATGTCCATATCGCTACCGGAGCCATCAACTCCGTCGTTGCCTATTTCTTCGAACCGATTATTGCGGACAACACCATTCGAAAAATCTGAGTCAAAGGCATCGCTTAACACATCATGAAAATAGGAATTTTCAATTATAAAGTTTTTGCAGTCAAAAATGTTGAGTATATCATCTCCCAAGCGATTGTTAGAAAACTCACAATAGTTGATACGAACAATTTTGCTACGATGAATGGTCAGACCTGCAGGCGTGTTGTGAATACCGTTCGATAAACTGGAAAATCCCTCAAATTGGGTATGAGTAAGATTGCAAATTTCTGGAGATTGGAAAAATAGCGATGCGCGGGTTCCATCATTTACACTAAATTTAATTGGAGAACCAGCTGTGCCAATCGATTCCAAATTTCCCCAAACGTACAATACGGAGTTTTTACCTGTAAACCGGACCTGAGTTCCAGGTTGAATTTTTAACGTTGTGTTTTGGGGGATGTTAACAACCCCATTGATGATTTTATTTCCGCTCCAGATGATGGTGTTAGGTGTAGGGTTAGGAGTTTCATTTAAAGCGAATGAAAATTTTTGAATCGCTGTATTTGGCGCATTGAATAACTCACAACGATGTGATAATTGAGATTTGACTTCATTGAATTCACTCAATTGATTTATCGACATTCCTGTAAATGCGGTTTTAAATTGTCCGTTTTCTATTTTTTCATTGAGAGATTTGCTGACTATCAATACATATTTATCCAGTAAATCAAATGTATTTTTATCGTGCTTTATGAGCCATTCAAAATAATTAGAAACAAAATTTGGCTGGCTATGTGAAATACTGTCTCTAAAAAATTGAATATGGTATTTGTAATGTTCAAATCGCTTTTGACGAGTAAAGTTTCGAGAATCTATAGTGGCAGACAATCGATTATCAGGACCTACTTCACGCAATAACGGTTCAAATGTGTGATTTACTGGATTGTAATACCAATGTAAGTTAATGTCCACCAAATGATGCCAAGATTTCATAACCACACCAATCGCGAATACCCCTAAGAATTTAGTTTTATCAATTTTTGGGAAGAGTTCTTCGTGGTCTTTGTTGAATAGTCGAGAAATATACTTTCGGATATTTTCAGTTTTTACAGAATCGTCGAGCTCAACATTAAATTCCAGGTCGATATTCTTTTCTTCCAAACCCGGTAAATGTTTAAGGGGGCCAGCAAAACCTTTTTCGAAAATGACTGATTCTCTGCGTTGATTACGTTCTATTAAATATTTACCTAAATCATCCTCGCGCAATAAATACATGGGTTTTTGTTTGCGAAATTGAACAATAACTGGAGTATAACGAATTTGAATGCCCTGGAAAAGCTCGTGGTATAATTCATTCGCTAGAGGATCAACAATGTAATTTCGAGTACCTGGAACTAGTAGGTTAATGGCTTTTTCTCCGAAAAGTCGATTGTCGCCATTTAGTTTCAATTTCATAGAAAAGTAGTCGAACCCCGAATGATGGTCGCTCCACATACCCGTCATGGATATTTTGGATTTCATCCATTTTGGATTTTCCGCATTTACATATTTAACCCGACAACTGTACTTGTCTTTTTTCTCTGTCCACGGAGATCCGTCTAAATTATGATAATTTCTAAACTGTCGATTCCATTCTGCTGTCATTTCTGAAAAACGATTGGGTGGCATGTCGATTTTCAGAGTATCTGGAACCGGTTGAGAGGTCACATTGGAATTATTTGCGAAATAATCTTTCAATAGCCAACCTTTATGGATTAAATCGTGGTCAAATCCTTTTTGTATAAGTTGAGTAATGTGCAGGTTGTAACGACTCACTGATAATACCTCAAGCAATAAAAATCCCCCGAGAATCAATATGATGATCAATCTGTTGGACGACTTTTGAATGTTTTTGCGGAAATTCATCGTGTTTTAATGAGGAGATGAGTGGTACTTTACAGGTGGATAAAAGTTAGTGGTGTAGGTTTACACACTCCAATCTAGTTGTATGGGAGGCTAATTTAACCAACCGAAAAACTAGGTTATGCGTTGGATGTAGAGATTTTAACTAGTGGGTTTTGTACGTTGAAGTCGGTCAAAATCTGATTTACTTGAGAAACAGTTTGTAAACTAGCGTCTTGTAATTTGAATAACAAACGGTAATTGGAGTGATTTGAATTTTCGTAGTTAGAAAGCGCAGTTACTGCAGGGATTTCTGAGATTTTTGACATGCAAGATTCTGCTTTTGTTGATTCTGACTCCGTGAACGTAATTAATAAAAAGTCGGAATGCAATCGCTCCGATTTTACCGCACCTTTAAATCTAAAGATGGACACCAATGTAAACACAGCAACACATAAAGTCGAAATGATGAATTGTTCAGCGGCCAAAGAAATAGCTATAGCGGTTAGTCCTAAAAGGAAAATGATTTGCTCTGGTTCTTTAATCGCTGTACGAAAGCGAATGATTGATAATGCACCAACCAACCCTAAACTTAGTGCTAATGATGATTTTATGGTAGTAATGATCAGATATATGGATAAAGAAAAGAACAGAAAGTTAGATGCGAACAGTGTTCTGTTGGACGTAACCAAAGCGTAATTTTTGAATAAAAGTTGAAAAACTACGGTGTAAATAATAAGTAACACAAGTCCCAGGCTGAAATTGGCATAATTAACGGAACTGAGTAATTGAGTATTTTGAAATAACTGATCCATGACGATTTAAGTCGTCAAAAATAATTAAATCATCATTATAAATTAATATTATGATTAAATTCCTGTGTTTTTGATTTTTTGAAAATACAATTTTTTAATGATAGCATCGGCCAATCCGACTTTTGGAACCAGTATATCATTGCAATTGGACCACTTCATTACACTTAGGTAAATGTGCATGGCAGGAACAATTACATTGGCTCTATCTTCTCGAATATTGAATTGATGTATGCGTTCTTCAATGGGTAAGGGAGCCATATTTTGGTGTAATTGTTTAATGAAATTGCGACTCAAAGGCTTTCCTTCTTTTTGTTTTGAAATGGAGAATATTTTATTTATGTTTCCCCCGCTTCCCACCAATTGTAAATTGGCAGATTGTGCTACGTGAGTTTTAACAAATGATTTCATTGCTTGCCAAGCATCATCGTAATTTAATTGATTCAAAATACGAATAGTGCCTACGTTGAATGATTGTTTAGCCACTATGGCTGTGTCGTTAAAAAGGGTTAATTCCGTACTTCCACCACCAACATCGATAAACAATTGCTGACCGGTATTAATGGTATGATTTTCCAGCAGGATTCCTGCTTCTTCGTCTCCAGAAATAATATCGATTTCGATCTTCGTTTTCTTGCGTATGGTTTTTTTGATTTTGGAGCCATTTTTGGCATCCCTCATTGCTGAAGTAGCGCAGGCTCGGTAATGTTCCACTTTGTAAATTTCCATCAGATTTTTAAAGACCTGCATGGTTTGGATGAACATTTTAATCTTTTCGGGGGATATGAAGCCGGTTTCGAAGACATCAAAACCCAATTGTAATGGAATTCTGACCAGATTGAGTTTGGTGAAATCGGTATCAGTTCCAGTGCCGTATGGATCTGCCTTCATGATGAGTAGGCGTGCGGCATTGGAACCAATATCGATACTTGCGAGAATCACAGTTAGGGTTTGAGATTAAATATTCTCCAAATAAACACCATGTCTGCGACTTTGTGCGGTATTTCTGTATTATTTTTTATTAACAATACTTGATTTTACGGTGCAACTTTAAATAATACTTTTAGATGTATAAATTAAAAAACTTCAGAGATAGAAGACGAAAACTGAAATGCATCTTGTATCATGTAGTAGTTTTCTGGATCGATGCAAGCTGAATATGCATATTTTGCGAATTCAACACGGCTGCTTTCAAAACTAAACACCAACAGCATTTCTCTGATTTGCCAAGAACTTAAAGAGTTGCTATTTGCAATGTTTTTGGCCAAAATTAATCGGTCAGAATCGAATGCAGCTGATTTTAAAATATTTAAGGAGCCATAAAAATGATTGTAATCCATTGCTACGGGTCCACAATCTCTATGACCACCTTGAAAGTTACAAGATATTGCAGGACAATTTCGAATGGCTGCTGGTTTGCAAGCTCTGGGTGAACGCGGTTGATTTACATGGTTACAATGATTGGGAGAACACGAATTGCCATGGTTGCAAACTCTAGGTTGTGGATTGCATATTCCACAAGCCGCAACTCGGTTTCTTCCATGCTTGGAACACGAAGGATAAACGGCAGCGTTTTGCTGATGGTTGCAGTTTGATGAATGATTGCATGATGATTGTTGATGTCCACCAGAATGATGTGAATGATTTCCTGCCTGAATTTTAACTTGTACTTTAACGTTGGAAGAGGACGAATGGTGGTGGCGTTGAGCTGATGCAATAGAAAAAGACATCAAAGAAATCATGCCGAGTAGAATTGAGTTTTTCATGGTGTAGCCTCCTTTTTGTTAATTGTTTTGTTGTTTGATTTTCAAAATTCAAAAAGCGTGCCACGATTTTGGATATAGCGTTCGTCGAAAAAATGAATCGACCAAATGAAAATATTTAATGACACAATAAAAAAGATTAATTTTGCCTTATTGGATGCTTAAAAGTCTGAGAAAATATCGCTTTTTATTGGCCATTTTAGGGCTTTTCTCAGTGTCTTTTGGGTACGTAAATATCTCTAAAAATCACGTTTCAAATCCCATAGTTCAAATCGAAGAAGTAGAGTTCGAAGAGGCGAATTTAGAGGGTTTGGCGGATATTGGGTTCGAGTTTTTTACTTCGCTTTTCACCGTACTCATCGTAGCCGGTTTTAAGGCTCCAATAAACACCTTGTTAAAGCGACTGAAATTTGAATTCATCAATCAAATAGCTCAGTCCATTCGTGCCATTGGACATTTCCTGCGTTTTCATCAAATCAAGTTAGGATTTTAATTTGCAACCGAATTGAAAAGAGTTCCAGATTTTCAAAACTAATCTGGAAGTTTCTTTTTAATCATCAGCTCTCCTTAAAGGAGAGTCAAACTAGGACCTAGTTGTGAATCTATGGTCTCAGTATTTTGCTCAAAAATACTATTTGATTCAAATGAAAAACGAAAAACAAATTAAACATATAACGCTCCCCGCGGAAGGTTTCGCTGGGTTGAAGCAAAATTTTAGTTCCGATTTTATGTCGGGATTTTTTATATTCTTGTTGGCTTTGCCACTGAGTTTAGGAATTTCAAAAGCAAGTGAGTTTCCTGCAATTATGGGACTGATTACAGCCATGATTGGTGGAGTAGTGGTGTCATGGATTGCTGGATCGCGATTAACAATTAAGGGTCCAGCTGCAGGGTTAATTGTAATTGTAGCGGGTGCAGTAGCCGAATTCGGTAAAGGAGATGCCTTGTTGGGTTGGAAATTGGCATTGGGCGCCATTTTTGTTGCAAGCATCATTCAAATATTATTCGGTTTAATTCGCTTAGGATCGTTGGTGGATTTTTTCCCACTGAGTGCAATTCACGGAATGTTGGCTGCCATCGGAATTATTATTATCAGTAAACAGGCGCATCAAATATTTGGAGTTACCCCCAAAGACAGTTTAGGGCATGTTTTGTCTGAACCCATAGATTTAATTCGGGCCATCCCTAAAAGTATGATTCTCGCAGATCACAATTCCCTGATAATTGGTGTAGTAAGCTTGCTTATTGTGTTTTTATGGCCATTGGTGAAGCATCCCATACTTAAAAAAGTGCCAAGTCCAATTTTGGTTTTAGGGGTTGCCATTCCACTTTCCAAAGGAATACATTTGGATCCTAAGTACTTGATTCATTTCGGAGATGATTTAATTCATACATTGAAAATTAACATTCAATTTGGAGGAATGACAGAGACTGGAACCTTTATTAAATATGTACTTATGTTCGCACTGGTGGGAAGTTTGGAAAGTTTATTAACGGTAAAAGCAGTAGATGCGATGGATCCATTTCGCAGAAAGTCCAATGCTAATAAAGATTTGATAGCCGTTGGTATCGGTAATATGATTAGTTCAATTTTGGGTGGCTTGCCTATGATTTCTGAAGTAGCTAGAAGCAGTGCAAACGTTAATAATGGTGCAAAAACGCGATTTGCTAACTTTTGGCATGGGGCACTGATGTTATTGTTTTTGCTATTTGATCTTGAATTCTCTGATTTGATACCTCAAGGAGCATTGGCTGCATTGCTTATTGGAGTAGGAGTGAAATTAGCTAGTCCGAAAGAGTTTGGTCGCATGGCAAAAATAGGTCCTGAGCAGTTGGCTGTATTTATCACTACCATTGTTGTAACTCTCTTGACGGATTTGCTCTTAGGTATTTTTGCAGGAATTGTGATAAAAATTATTCTTCAAACCATTTTAGGTGCACCGTTGAAATCCGCATTTAAATTGGATTATGAACAAAGGGGTAATGTATTATATGTAAAAAAAGCAGCTGTATTTTCCAATTGGTTGAAATTAAATAAAATAATTGCAAGTTTTAATCAAAAGGATATCTATAAGTTGGATTTTTCACAATGCAGAATAATTGATCATACGGTACAGGAAAATCTACACCATTTGATTCGAGAGTTTGAAAATTCGGGTGGATTGTTGGAAGTAACTGGGGTGGATGATATGAAATACACTTCCAAGTCTAAACACCATATGTCTACACGGTATCGCTCTCGTAGAACCGTTGTTTCACAGTAAAATCGTTCGGGATTTATGAAACAAGAAAATGAAATTGAGAACAAATACTTGTCTCAAATCAGACATTTATTGCCCAGTCAGGCACCATTGAAAGATTTTGTGCATCATAATACACTTCATCACTTTCAGGAATTACCGTTTGTAAACGCTATCGAGACGTATTTTCAAGAGCTAGGTATCAAAAATATTTACGATTTAAAAACGTATTTAGACTGGTTTAATCAAGGTATAATTTCTACGGATGCTTTAACTTTTGTTCTTTCTAGAGATAAAAACAAGAAACACTACATGGTAGACCAGTGGGTAGATTATACTCGAAATCAAATTGAAATTTACGAGAATCAGTTGCAATGGCACCCCAAAGTGAAAACCTTGAAGGGTTTGTGGAAGCGTAAATTGAACTTGGATGTTGATGCGGTTGTGTATCCTGTTTTATTTCGTTGGATTTCCAATTATATGGATCAAGGAATTTCAGAATTGGAAAACGAACTGTGGAGCGAGGGCTTGTGGGCGGATTTCAAAACTATTAATAAACAGAGTTTCGTATCTGTATTAAAGCATCCCCATTCTAAATGGATACTGGAGGAAAGCCAGAGTCCAGAATCAGCTTTGAATACACTTTTGAATGAGTTAGTGGGAGATGAGTCGCTGGGATTTGAATACTTGAAAGAGCAACAACTTATGCATCCAGGTTGGTCAGGGTTGGTTTCAGTGGTAGAACAGAATCCTCGACATTTGATTTTGCCTCGAAAAGTTCGATTGGTTGAGTTTATAGCTATTGAATTATTATTGGAATTTGACTTTTTGGTGTCTCACGTTAAAAAGGGAACTTCGTTCAAATTATGTGATTTATTAGATGTCGAATTTGTTCAACTTTCAACAGGTCCAAAGCCGGATTTTTCTACAGAAAATATTTGGCAATTAGCTTTCGAATGGACCTACTATTCAACCGTAATTAATCAAATTCAAACCAGCACTTTAAGTAGTTCTCAGAAAGAGAATTCCGGTTCATTTGCAACATATCAAGCGCTTTTTTGCATCGATGATCGCGAGGGAAGTTTGCGAAGTCATCTGGAGGAAATATCCGATAATTCAGTTCAGACTTTTGGAATACCGGGATTTTTTGGGATTGAATTTTATTACCAAGGATTGGGAATGGTACACGCTTCCAAAAGTTGTCCTGCGCCAGTTACTCCTCACGTATTGATTAAGGAGCAACATTCAAATTCACATCGATTGAACAACCAAAATCGGTTGAAACAGAATGATTCGAGCCAGGCACCAATAAACGAGCAAAATCAGAATGCTTCAAGCACAAGGAATACGTCCCCCGAAAAAATAAAAAATGACCCAATTCTTCATCGAAATACGCATAAATCGATTCACGGAATAATGGGTTCCATTGGGCTCGGATTTGCAGCAGGATATAGATTGGTAAAGCAAATGGTTCAACCACAAATGAATCATTATGTTGCGAGTTCAGCCTCTTTTATGAATCCCGAGTCAAAATTGACGTTGTTGCACATGGGGGTTTTTGAAAATGGACTGCAAGTCGGATTTACACTTGAGGAATTGCTGGTTAGGGCGGAGAATATGCTTCGAAGTATAGATTTGACACAAAATTTTGCTTCTTTGGTGTATTTGATTGGTCACGGAGCCAGTTCAATTAACAATCCTCATTATGCGGCGTACGATTGCGGTGCTTGTAGTGGTAGACCAGGTTCAGTTAATGCCAGGCTGATGGCGATGGTGTTGAATTTGCCTGAAATTAGATTGGGTTTAAAGCAAAAAGGTATAGAGATACCTGAAACTACTCGTTTCATCGGTGCCCTACACGATACCACACGCGATGAAATTCAGTTCTACGATTTACATGGAATGCCAACGGATCGGTTGTATGAACACGGAAAATTTCAAGATTGGGTTGAAAATGCACTGCTGTATAATTCTGCTGAAAGGTCTCTTGCCTTTACTAATATGAACAGTGTTTATCACAAATCAGCACTGAAAAATAAGCAGGGTGTTTCCAAAGAGACATTGAAACAAATCCATCAAGAGGTTTTAAAACGAAGTCTTCGATTGTTTGAAACTCGTCCAGAATACAATCATGCAACGAATGCCTTGTGTGTTATTGGAAATCGCAGTTTGACGCAAAATGTAGATTTAGATCGCAGGGCTTTTTTGCAGTCGTATAATCCATTTTCGGATCAAGATGGTTCTATTTTACATTCCATCATGAAGGCCGCTGTTCCCGTTTGTGGCGGAATTAATTTGGAGTATTACTTTTCAAAAGTAAGTCCCGATCAAATGGGAGCAGGTAGTAAGCTTCCGCACAACGTAAATGGACTTTTAGGCGTATCAAATGGTGTTGAAGGCGATTTGAGAACGGGTTTGCCAGCTCAAATGGTGGAAATTCATGATGCCATACGATTGTTAATGGTTATTCAACAATCACCAGAAATACTGGAACAAATTTTAAATCAAGATTCTGTTTTGAAAGAGTGGTTTGAAAATGAATGGATGCATTTACTCGTAATTCATCCAATCTCGGGAGCAAGTTATTATTATTCTAACGGATCTTTTGTTAACTATTTAATAGATAAATAGAATGGGAATACTAAATAATTTTATTTTAATTCCCATTTTGGGATGGGTCATAAGTTTGTTGTGGCAGAGAAAAAGTGAAAAGTTAATTTCCAATACTGCATTGCTAACATTGTTGTTGCAGTTGTTGATTTTTCCTGTGTTGATTTATACCTGGTGGTTAACTTCAAAAAAATGGATAAGTCTCTTCGATTTTACGCTATACAATTCAGGCGATTATTCATTTAACTTCAGTTTGTATTTTGATAAAATATCGGCAGTTTTCTCTTTAGTGGGAATACTTTTGAGCTTAATAGTGGTATTCTATACTTCCAAGTATTTACATGGAGAACCGGGGTATAAACGCTTTTTTAACACCATTCAGCTGTTTTTTGTGGGATATAATTTCGTCATCTTTGGAGGAAATTACGAAACGGTTTTTATAGGTTGGGAAATTCTTGGAATTAGTTCATTTTTATTGATTGCTTTTTATCGTGAACGTTATCTTCCGGTTAAAAACGCCGTAAAAGTATTCTTTATTTATCGGATTGGGGATGTAGGGTTTATTTTAGCCATGTGGCTTAGTCATCATGCTTGGCATAGTAACATCAATTTTGCACATTTGAATCATGTAGATTTTGTGCGAGATCATTTACAGGAAAGCGCAGGGGTTGGAGTTGCAGTTGGCTTGTTATTCTTTTTGGTAGCGATGGGTAAAAGTGCGTTGTTTCCATTTTCGAGTTGGCTTCCACGAGCAATGGAAGGGCCAACGCCGTCTTCGGCAATTTTCTACGGTTCTTTGTCTGTGCATTTAGGAGCTTTTTTGATGCTGCGTACTTTGCCTATTGTTTTGCAAGAACCAATGGTTCAAGCTTTTATGATTATGGTTGGAGCAATTACTTCGTTAGTTGGACATTATACAGCAAAGTATCAGTCCACCATTAAATCGCAAGTTGCTTATGGTTCTTTATCCCAAATTGGTTTGATTTTTATTGAGATTGCATTGGGTTGGGTGGATTTGGCGTTGCTCCATTTTGTTGGAAATGCTTTGTTGAGAACCTACCAATTGTTAGTGAGCCCTTCATCAGTTGTCTATTTAATACGAAAACAACATCGTTCCCATCTTCCCGAAAAGCAGCACTCTCAATTTCTGAATCGTTGGAATTACACAATGTATGTTTTGAGTCTTAAAGAATTCTATATGGAGCAAATTCAGTATGGATTACTCTGGTATCCATTTAAACAATGCGGTCGATGGTTGAATAAAGTCGATAAACGATATTTTGTGAGTGTAGGTGTAGTGTTGATGGGGTTGTTTAGTGTGGATTTCTTTGGACTTACTGAGTATTCTCCTAATTGGTGGTTGTCAATAAATCAACACTTATCTCTGGTTTTAGCGATATTTGCATTGTCTTTGGTGCTATTTGCATTCGGCAACTATAAAAATTCTCTTTTTTCTTGGATATCAATTTCGTTAAGCCATTTGTTCATTGCATTGAGCGTACTCGTAAAGTCTAAAGGATTTTTAGGGGATGTGGAAATTTACTTGAGTGGAATTTTTATAGCCTCAATTATGGGAATAATCGTATTGAGATACATTCAAAAACAGCATTATATTCGGTTAAATCACCACTGGGGATTATTTCAATTTTTTCCCAAGTTATCGGTTTTCTTCTTGGTGATTTCACTGATGATGACTGGTTTTCCAATAACTCCAACTTTCCTAGGGGAAGATCTAATGTTTACCCATTTGCAAACGAATGAGCCTTTGTTGGCTTCAATCATTGCACTCACATTAATAATCGACGGATTGGTAATTGTTCGTATGTATTCTAGGTTGTTTTTTGTAATTACCCGTGATGAAAACAACCGAAATAAATTTTATAAAAATGCTTAGTAAAAGAATCATATTCCATTTAATCCTGATTGCCTTTTTAGGGGTCTTGGCCGAGAATTTGAATGCAGAAACTCGAGTTTTCAACATATCTCCTACTAATTCAAAGTCACCCTATCCAACGTTGAATTTTACATTTTTGAATCAAACTTGGTTGCGCTTTTCTCAAAATAATGAAGGAACACTTCGTCTGGGAGAATCGGCTTTGAACACTTTAGACATTGGGTTGAGAAGAACACGTTTCCAGTTGTTCGGAAATGTACATCCTCGGGTTTTTTATTATTTGCAAGTGGGACAAAATAATTTCAATTCCATGTATAACATTGGAAGTAATCGTAAAAATGCTGTTTTTATTCATGACGCAATTACAGAGTACCAAGTTACCCAAACCAATGCACTGAAAATAGGTGGTGGATTGGGAATTGCCAACGGTTTGTCGCGCTTTTCTCAGCCGTCCATAGGTACGATTGCAACCATGGATGTCCCCGTTTTTGCCCAAGCTACCGTAGATCAAATCGATCAATTTTCCCGAAAATTGAGTGTGTACGCTCGTGGTCAATTGGGTAAATTTGATTACCGTTTTGTTCTCAGCGATCCTTTTCCTATTAGCAGTAATGGTTCAACCTTACCTTCAATTTCTAAAAATGCTCAGTTCAGTCCCCTAAAACACCAAAAACAACTTCAAACCTACTTGATGTATCAGTTTTTTGATCAGGAGGGACATACAACGCCCTATATGACTGGTAATTATTTGGGAACGAAGAAAGTGTGGAACATTGCTTTTGGTGCGATTTATCAACCCGATGCAATGTATCGCTTGGGGAATTTTGGAGACACAATTTTTGAGGATATGAAGCTGTTTTGTGTGGAATCATTTATGGACATACCCATGAATAATCAGTCAGCATTACATGCATATTTGGGGTATTTTAATTTAAATTATGGTTCGAATTATTTGAGAATGAATGGGATTATGAACCCTGCAAATTCGTCGAACTTAGTTGGTTTGACGAAGGATGTGGGGCCTCAATATGGAAATAGTTTGCCTATGTTTGGTACGGGACAATCCATCTATTCGGAAGTACATTATTTACTTCCCCAAAGAAGAAAAAGGATAGAAGTTTCGAATGCGGTTTCTTCTTCAAAAGATGTGCCTTCCACAGCGGGAAATAAAGATGTATCTTCTTCAACAAATGCAGGAGCTGCGGCAAATTCAGCAACTGCTTCACATGCAATTGTCCCAACGCGATATGGGGTTTATGCATCCGTTAATTGGTCAAAATACGATCGGTTGAATTCCGTTTCAACTCTTGAAAGTCATGTAGGATTAAATTGTTTTATACAAGGCCACCAAGGAAAGTTAAGTTTGGATGTAGCCAATCGTCCACAAGTTTTGGTTTTCAATAATTCAATTGATCGAGGTTCCAATTTATGGCAAGCCGTTCTGCAATACCAGATTTTTTTGAATTAAATTGATTAAAACAATAAATGTGTTAATGTGAACTCTCGTTATTTGAGAGTTTACATTTGACACCAATCATTTTATTAGTGATATTCCTTGTTTTGAAGGTATTTGTATATTTCTAATTGTGATCTAAACTCTACGGATTCTATAGATTCCGGAGTGAAGTATTCATTATTTTGAATGTTATTTAGAACACGTGCCTTAACATTTTCTTTAAGTTGAATCTCCATTATGTCGATTAGCTCTTGTGAAAATGTTTTTGAAACGATTGGACAAGTCACCTCAACACGATGATCGAGATTTCGAACCATCCAATCAGCCGAAGATATGTAAACGATGGGATCGTTATTGTTATTGAAAATAATTACTCGGGCATGTTCTAAATATTCGTCAACAATGCTGATGCCTCGAATGTCTTTCTTAAATGCTTTTTGATGCGTCGTGGCCGTGCAAATTCCGCGAACAACCATATCGACTTGCACTCCACTTCGAGCCGCTTTATAAAGTGATTCAATTAGAGTTGGGTCAACCAATGAATTTAATTTTACTAAAATTCTTCGTTGGCTCTTTCTGCGTTTTATTTCTTTTTCGATTTGTTGAATGAAATGATTTCGGGTATTGAAAGGGCTTGTAATTAGTGTTTTACACGATTTTATTTTATCTAGGGATGGGTGTTCTGATTCTAAGCAATCGAAGATCTTATTAATATCCTGAATTATGGACGATTTGGAGGTCATCAACATGTGGTCGCCGTACAATTGTGCAGTACCTTCATGAAAATTACCGGTAGAAATAAATGCATATTGTAAGGTTTTATTGAATTCACGTTTTTTAATCACGCATAATTTGGCATGAACTTTCATGTTGGGTACTCCAACGTAAACTTTAATACCTTCTTCTTCTAATATACTCTTCCATTTTAAATTGGCTTCTTCATCAAAACGTGCTTTTAATTCAATAACAACTGATACCGTTTTGCCATTGCGAACGGCATTAAGAAGTGCATTAATTACTTTGGAATTCTTAGCCAGACGGTATACCGTAATTCGAATGCTTTGAACAAACGGATCAATGGCAGCTTCCCTCAATAAATCGATCACAGAATCAAAACTGTGATAAGGGAAATGCAGCATAACGTCCCGATTTTGAATCACATCCATAATTCTGCAGGGTTGTTTTAATAATGGATGCACAAAAGGTTTAGGACGGTATTTTATATCGTGAAATACCTCTTTGGGGAAATCCATAAACGCTTTGAAATTATGAATTCTTCCTCCCGCAATGAGGTCAGCTTTTTTATCGAGATTCAGTCTGCGCGTAAGATAATCCAATAATTGGGGGTCGATTCGTTTGTCGTATACGAAACGCGTGGCTTTCCCTTTACTGCGTTTCTTTAAATTCTTTTCTAATTCGGTAATAATGTTTGAATTGAAGCCGTTGTCTAAGTCCATTTCAGCATCTCGAGTCAATTTAATTACGTGACTTTTAAAGCGATCAAATCCAAACGGAGCAAACAAGAATTTTAAATTATAGCGAATAACATCCTCCAACATAATGATATGTGTTTCATTTTTGGGGGATGGAAGAATGATGAATCGAGGAATATGTTGCTCTGGAACTTCAATGAGTGCATATCGTTGCAACATAGGATTGTTGGTGTTGCCAAGTAAACATGCTAAATAAATTGAACGGTCGCGCAACATTGGAGCATGTGGCATACTTTCGATCATTAAGGGAACAATTTGGCTACGAACTCGTTCTTCAAAGTAATTCTCAACCCAGGTTTTTTGATCTTTGCTTAATTCTCGTTCATTTTTTAGGTAAATTTTATATTTAGTACCTAATTCTCGGATGATTTGTGCAAACGTTTTGTCGAAAGCACTTTGAAGTTTAATGACTTCTTCGTGAATTTGGCTTAAAATGCGTTCTGGATTTTCTTCTAAATGAATTTTAGCAGTTTGTTTGTTGAGCTTAACCATTTTGTTCAGAGTTCCAACACGAACGCGGAAAAACTCATCTAAGTTATTGGAGAATATCCCTAAAAAACGCAATCTGTTATACAAGTGAACTTCATTATCCTGCGCCTCTTGCATTACTCTCTGGTTAAACGATAACCAACTTATGTCCCGAATGATTTTTTTCACTGCATGCAAAATTATTGATGTAAATTTAATACTTGTATTAACTGTGTGTTAAAGTAATGTTTTGGAGGTGATGTGAGATGTAGTTGGCTTTTTGAATTAAATAAAAAAGGCCACCTCCCCGTGGCCCTTTTAATCATTCTCTCTATTAAGCGATCAACTTACAAACTGTAAGAGAATTTCACGGAAATGTTGGTGCCAGGATTCAATCGTGTAAAATACTGATTCTGAGCATTGAATGAACTGAATATTTGTTCTCTTTTATCGTTCAATAAATTACTTACTTTAACACCTAAATCCATTTTGTTCTGTGGACCAAATTTGATGTTGGCATTGAAATTTAAACTATGAAAAGGTACACTGTAAACGTCTGTGTTGTTAGAAAATCCGACAAATTGCAGGGTTGGACCTTGAACGTTGTAAAACATACCCGCATCCACCGTTTTCTTTTTGTTGGTGTAAGATAATCCTCCATTGATAATGTAAGGAGCTTGTCCAGCCATAGCGCGATTTCTATCGATAATTTGACCAGTACGAGCACTGTTCTTTCTGGATAAGTATTCTGATTCGGTGATGTTAATGCGAGATTCAGTGATGGTTAAATTGGTATTAAATGACCATTGTTTAAGAATATCACTGATGATCGATAATTGTTGACGCAATTCAAATTCTGCACCCAGTATTGTTGCATTACCTACATTTCGCGGTTGAAAACTTCCCGCATCTGCCAAAAACTGCACAATTTCGATTGGGTCTTTTAATGTTTTATAAAATACACCTGCAGAAATCATGTTTCCTGATTTTTGGAAACTTTCCCAACGAATGTCAAAATTATTGATATGAGTAGATCTCAAGTCACCATTCCATAATGTATCTTTCCCTCCATTGGTTGTTTCTACTGCCTTTCCACCGATGAAAGTTCTACCCGTGATTGGGTCGAGTATTTCAGCATACGACATCTCTTTTAACGATGGACGAGCAATGGTTCGAGCATACGAAATACGTATGTTAGCATTTTTAGAGATGCTATACATGGCGTTAGCAGTTGGAAACAAGTTAACATCGTTGATTACTCTTTCATTTTGGTAATCAATGGTTTTTAATTGATTGATCCCGGTATAAAGTTGTGTGTATTGCTCTGCTCTTAATCCAACAACAGTTTTCAATAAAGGTGAAATTTGAACTTCTTGAGTAGCGTATGCGGCGCTGTAATGTACTTGAGATTGGAACTTGTTAGGATTAACCACTTGTCCATTTTTGATGAACATGGCATCATATCTCACACCATTTTTATTGGTTGAAGACACCAAATTGGATTCGTTAAATATTTCATTGGGATCTCCAGAAAATTTGGTATCACCAACCGTAACTTGAAAGTTGCGAATATCAAAACTTCTGTTTTTGTAGGTATATGCTAAGCCCATACCTAATTTGCCTTTTTTACCTAATAAGCGTACTTCTTTAGAAACATCCAAACGATTTGCAACATTGTATTCGGTAAGATCTCTCCAGATACGTTCTGGTTTACCCACCTCAGTTGAAATAACATTGTCGGGATCTCTGAATCGAGTAAAGCGAATATCGGGATCCGAAATGTTGGAACGTGTTGGAGCAATTTTCCAATCAATTTTAGTTTTTCCTTTATTGCGGGAATGAGTACCTGCAATTAAAATGTTGGTTAGGCTTCTTTGATTGTATTCCAAATTGTTTTGATTGGCCTCCCAGTTTGCACCTAAATTCGTATTTCTGAAGTAAAATTGACCCGCTTTAGACTCTCCATTTTGAATGTGTAGGACGTTCAATCTGTATTTATCATTATTTGATTTTAAAGCCAAACCACCCAAAGCACCTAATAAAACATTATTGCTTCCATAATTTCCTGTTTGACGTTCTAATGCAGTTAATTCCATGTTTTCCGGATTGGGATCCTTGGCGTATAAATTAAATTCTGCACCTTCGTAAAACTCCGTTTCATTTTTGTAAGTCAACGATGCTTGATATCCTAACGTGTATTTTTTGTTCAATTTCTTCTGATTCGCGTAAGAAATTCCCATGCTTAAATTCAAGAAACTGGTTTTTTGCTCAGCTCCCATAGTTGGGTTGAACTTCCTAGTGATTGCCTGAAATTCTTGTCCTTTAGTTCCATTAGGATTAATTAAAAAATCCGTGTAAGAAGGTATTTGGCTATTGTTGTCTGTGGGAATGTCGCGACTTCCATTATCAAATCCCAAAAAGTCAGTAGAGCTTCCTTTATAGGTTAAATAATTGGATTTTAAGTTCATGTTGGGATTGTATCCCAATCCAAAATTTACACTCCAGTTCCTTTTTTCGGGAAAGTCTTTTGTTGCAATATCCACAACGCCACCAGTGAAATCCGCTGGTAAGTCAGCCGTAAACGTTTTAGATACTACAATATTGTCGATTACATTGGTCGGAAATAAATCCATTTGTATCGTATTTCTATCAGGATCCAAACCGGGTATATCTACTCCGTTTAACGTAGTTTTTGTATAACGATCACCCAATCCACGTACAAATACGTATTTACCGCCTTCAACAGATACTCCAGTAACACGCGACATAGCAGAAGCGGCATCACCATCGCCAATGCGTTTGAAGTTGGCTGCAGAAATACCGTCAATCATATTCGGAGCAATTTTCTTAGCTGTTAAAAGTGCTTCTTCATTATTTTTTACGGATTTAACGGAGATTTTTACTTCTTCCATTCCCTCAACGGCTGATTCAAGCTTAATATCGCCTAGGGGATTGGTTTCATTTGGACTGATGGTTATATCAGTAATTGAAATTGTATTGAAACCTTCCGCTGAAACTCTGAGCGTATATGAACCAGGAGTTGCTTGGATTTCGAATTTGCCATCCAGGTCGGAAGTGGTTTTTATTGTTTTTTCGGGAGATGGTATTTCAGATCTAACGGATTCTGAACTTTCAGAATTGGAATTGGATGCGGGAATAAGTTCAACTTCGGCATTTTGAACTTTTTTAGCAGTTGTACTTTCGATAATTCGCCCACGGATAATTCCATTCTTGAGATTTTCAGCCAGGTTTAATGGGGAATTTGTTGTGTTTTCAGTTGAAATAGCGTTGGAGGATTGTGCTGAAATTCTATTTTGAACTGAACTTGCCAAGGTTAACAAGGCTAATGTGATAATTCTATTGGTTTGCATTATTTGATCGCTTTTTTTGGGGAGGAAAGAGAAATTTTATCTAGTGATATGAATAATGGGAGAGTTATAAATACCCCAAAGCAGCAAGTAAAACTCGCTGCTTTGGGATGTTTCATTATTATTTATTTCTAATCAATTTTGTTGACAACAATGAAAATAAATGAAAATTAAGGTACTAAGTTGCCTGCTTTTTCTGTCCAAGACCAACCAGTGAACGCGCTCAACGTTGCACCAACTGTGTTAGAACCAGCGTTAACCGCTTTAGCATGTGCATCTGTTCCACTTTTGAAAATCTTGGTTAGGTCAGTCAACGTAGTAGTTACTTCTAGGTTTGAAAATTTCAATGTACCAGCAGTGAAGTTAGGTGCAGTTGCTGCATCCAAGCTGAAATCACCACGTCCATCTGTTGCAGGATCAGGGAATCCAAAGAAGTAAATATTTTCAAAAGTACCTTGAGCATTAGAACGGAAATCTGCTAATTCAGCAACAGAAGATCCTTTAACCCAACCATTTTTAACGGTGTGAGCTGCAATCATTGATCCTTCTGGACCGTCGATTTCTAAAGCGTGATCTGTGTTAGGTCCACATACTACTACGAAGTTATCCAAAGTACCGGCCCAAGCTTGGTCTGTATCGATTGCATCGTCGCCAGCATTCCAAACAACTGCATTTTTAACACTTACAGTTCCACCAAAGAACTCGATTCCATCGTCTTGGTTTCCGATAACTTCAACATTTTCGATAACAGTACCTGAACCAACACCACCTAAAGTGATACCGTTGATTTCGTTACCTTCACCGATATTAGCACCACCGTGACGAACAGATACGTATTTTATCACACCGGAGTTGTCGTCAGAAACGTTTCCACCATAGAAACCGTTAGGATCTGTTGGAGGAATACCTTCGATTACAGTTTCAGTGATATCACCTTTCAAAGAAGCAGGAGCTTTTCCTAAGATAATTAAACCACCCCACAAACCGTCGAATCCAGCATCTAAGTTTGGAGAAGAAATTTCACCAGATTTAATTTCGTCAGCAACTGAAGTGAAAATAATCGGAGCTGAAGCAGTTCCTTCTGCCATCAATTTAGCACCACGAGCAATGATTAACGCAGTTGCGTTAGCACCTGTACCTGCTTGAGCTTTGATAACCGTACCTGGCTCAATGGTTAAGGTTGCACCGCTAGTTACAGCAATACGGCCAGCAAGAACGTAGTTCTTGTCTTTTGTCCAAGTGGTGTTTGATGTGATGTTCGCACTGATGATTACATCCGACGAGTTGTTGTTGTTGTTGTTTGTTGGTTCATCAGAACATGCTCCGAAGAACAAAGTAGCAGAAGTCATTGCAACGGCTACCAAAATTGAATTGAATTTTTTCATAGAGTTTGTTTCTATTTCCTACTGCAAAGGACATATAGCTACATTAACTCAATGTTAACCGGGTATTATTTTGAATTTTTATTTATGTGTTTTATGTTAACTATAAATTAACATTAGAGAAAAATTGATTTTGTAAAATGTTAAAAATCAATTAAATAATTATTTATTGAGATTGAATCGAGTGTATTGCAATTGTAAATTTCATGTTTAATTTGAGTTGTTGAGTTGATATAGAATCAAACTACAATTGACATTTTGATGACAATGAGTTAATCTTAGCGCAATTAGCTCATACCAAAACCTACAGTTGGCATACTTTGGACTTCGGCGGTAACTTTTTGTTCCGGTTGAATAAATGCAGCTGAAGTTGCTGCACCAGCCAAAACGTAGTATCCTTTTTTCAGGGGGATGTTAAATTGTTGTGCAAGTCGAGTTGCTGCGGCAAGTGATCTCCAAGGATTGTCTAAAATATCGTTGGAATTCCCTTTTTCAACGGATTCTCCATTAATCTTCAATTCAATAGGTAGATTCAATAATGGTGTACTTGGGTCAAGTTTTACACCAATACAAAAACCGGCTGAAGAACAATTGTCGGCAACCACATCTTCTAATGAGAATTTGAAGTTTTTATATCGCGAATCAATCAACTCAATTGCTGGACAAACAGCTTCAACATAATTTTTCACCTCATCTTCGGAAAGAACCGTATTAATGTCCTCCGATAAAATGAAACAAATTTCGGGCTCCACTCTGGGATGAATAAATTGGCTACGTTGGATGGTTTGACCTTCATTGATCCACATATCTTGGGTTAAAATACCAATAATCATATCGCTAACACCCATTTGCTGCATTTTGGCTTCGGAAGTAAAGCCCATCTTTACTCCAATTATTGGAGAGCCAGAATCCACTCGATGTTGAATTAATTTCTGCTGGATTTGATATGCTTCAGTGAGCGTAATCGCTTGATTTGAAGAAATTTGATTTATAGGTTCTGCTTGTATTGCTGCTTGATGTAAGCTGTTTGCCAATTCAGAAATCTTGCTGATATTAGAATGATTAGTCACACAACAAAATTCGGTATTTTTGGCGAAATGCGATGAATATCCTGAGATATTCGTTGAAGATACTCCTTGAGAGTTCGTATTTTTGAAGTGAATTTCAAGAATATGAACCAAACAAGCACTGTAATAGAACAAGCAGCTAATTTACTACAACAATCACATGAAGTCAAAGTTCCATGCGCTCCTATAAGAGAGCTTATTGGAGAAACAGATCTTGCAACAGCTTATGCAATACAAGACTATAATGTTGAAAAGGAACTGGCAAAAGGACGTTCTATTTCGGGTTTAAAAATTGGATTGACCTCTTTCGCAGTTCAAAAACAGTTGGGTGTGGATCAACCCGATTATGGCGTGATTTGGGCGGATACTGAAGTTAAAAATTTCGGAAATGTTGCATGGCAAGAATTATTACAGCCCAAAGCTGAAGCAGAAATTGCTTTTTTATTAGGACAAGATATCCCCCAAAAACTCGAAAATACAGCAGAGCTTTTGCCTTATTTAGAAGGTATGTGCGCTGCCATTGAGATTGTTGGTTCTCGAGTAGAGAATTGGAATATTCGGATAACAGACACAGTGGCTGATAATGCATCTGCGAGTCACTACGTATTGGAAAATCAATGGCGATCACTTCAGGGTTTTGATTTTGAGGGATGCAAAATGCAGTTATTTAAGAATAACGAAGTTGTTTCAACTGGGCAAGGTTCGGCATGTATGGGAAATCCATTAAATGCGGTTTTGTGGTTAGTTAATACTATGGTTGAATTGAATCGACCACTGAAAAAAGGGTATGTTTTATTGTCTGGAGCGCTTGGACCTATGGCCCCTATGCAGCCCGATGACGAGTTTCGAGCTGAAATTGAAGGTTTGGGGGAAGTGGGTTTTTCGGTAAAAAAATAAATTATGTCGAACAAAAAACATAAAGTAGCCATCATCGGGTCAGGAAATATTGGCACCGATTTAATGATTAAAATTCTTCGATACTCAGATGTATTAGAAATGGGTATTATGGTGGGGATTGATCCCGCATCAGACGGATTAGCTCGAGCATCGAGAATGGGAGTAGCGACTACTTCGGAAGGTATAGATGGATTGATCAATAGTGAAGTTTGGCCGGAAATCGATTTTGTTTTTGATGCTACAAGTGCAAAGGCACATATAATCAACAATGAGAAAATTTCAAAATTCCCAGGTAAACGTATCATAGATTTAACACCTGCAGCAATTGGTCCTTTTATGATTCCGCCTGTTAATTTTAATGAACTTTCTAATTCGGCAAACGTAAATATGGTAACATGTGGAGGACAAGCAACCATACCTATTGTTGCAGCGGTTTCTCGAGTAGCCAAAGTGTATTACGGTGAAATTGTAGCGAGTATTTCATCCAAATCTGCTGGGCCTGGAACCAGAGCCAATATTGATGAATTTACGGAAACTACATCCCACGGAATAGAAAAAGTTGGAGGGGCACAGAAAGGAAAAGCAATCATCGTATTGAATCCAGCAGAACCACCATTGGTGATGCGAGATACCGTTTTCACTTTAAGCGAAATGGCCGATAAAGAAGCTATTCGAAATAGCATTCATGAGATGGTACTTGAAGTTCAAAAGTACGTTCCAGGATACAAACTACATCAAGAGGTTCAATTTGAAGAGATTACAGAACCTGTGTTTATCGAAGGAGTGGGACATGTTTCGGGATTGAAAACCATGGTATTACTTCAAGTAACTGGTGCTGGTCATTATTTGCCTGATTACGCAGGTAATTTAGATATAATGACAAGTGCGGCTAAAGCTACTGCAGAACGAATGGTTCAAAATTGGGGTTGATTTTCCTAGAAGGAATGATTGGGATTTGATTTTGAAAATGAATTTCTTAAATAGGCTGTGAATTTGTGATCAGGTAAGATTGAAAATTGATGGGCTGAAAATATAAAAAATGATAATGACACAAAAACTTTATATACAAGATGTTACGTTGAGGGATGGTCAACATGCTATTCGACATAAATACACGATTGAACAAGTTCGGGAAATTGCACGTGCCTTGGAGGCGGCGAGAGTAGATGCTGTGGAAGTGGCACACGGGGATGGTTTAGCTGGTGGTAGTTTTAATTATGGTTTTGGTTCGCATACGGATTGGGATTGGATTGAAGCAGTGGGAAAGGAACTATCGCATGCAAAATTAACTACCTTGTTATTGCCGGGAATTGGAACAATTGATGATTTGAAGAGAGCTCGAGATTTAGGGGTTCAGTCTGTTCGAATTGCAACCCATTGTACTGAAGCTGATATTTCTGCTCAACACATTGATGCTGCTCGAAAGCTGGGAATGGACGTTGCAGGTTTTCTAATGATGGCCCATATGAATTCTCCCGAGAAATTAGCAGAACAGGCGAAATTGATGGAAAGTTACGGTGCTCATTGTGTCTATGTAACCGATTCAGCGGGTGCGTTATTGCCAGACGACGTTAGAGATAGAATGCTTGCATTTAAATCAGTTTTATTGGCGGAAACGGAAATTGGAATTCATTGTCATCATAACTTATCTTTGGGTGTAGCTAATACCATAGTTGCAATGCAGCATGGAGCAAAAAGATTGGATGCTTCTTTAGCAGGAATGGGAGCAGGTGCGGGAAATGCTCCTTTGGAAGTACTAATCGCCGTTTTGAACAAAATGGGAGCTTCACACGGTTCTGATTTGTACGCTTTGATGGATGCAGCTGATGATTTAATTCGTCCTTTGCAGGTTCGTCCGGTACGTGTGGATCGCGAAACATTATCCTTGGGATATGCAGGAGTGTATTCAAGTTTCCTTCTTCATGCGGAAAAAGCAGGAAAACAATACGGTATAGATACGCGTACCATTTTAGAAGAGTTGGGACGTCGTAAAATGGTAGGTGGTCAAGAAGATATGATCGTAGATGTAGCTTTAGATCTGATGAAGTCAAATAAATTTTCGACGGGGGATACAAAATGATAATTTGAAAGTCATAATTTTGCAAATTGAAATAACTATGAAAAATACAATTTCATTAAAATCATTGGCCATTCTGTTTGGAGGAGCCATGTTCTTTACGAGCTGCATTAACTCAAAAGAGGCTTACGACAAATCTAAGTTGTCTGGTTTTGTAGCTAATCAAACCACTGATTTGATCGCTAAGAATCAAAAAACTACCGACAATTCAGGTATTGAAAAGAAATTATCTGAAGTAGAAACCCGCGTAAACGCATTGGATGCGAACAACGAAAAAGCGGCTAAATTGGTTGCTGAATTGGAAAAGAAAATGGACGATTTAGAAACGTTGGAAAAAGAATCCAAAGCGGAGTTCGAACGTTCAAACAATGCAGTAGTTTTCTTTGAATTAGGCTCTGCTCAGTTATCTACCGCTGGAATGCAAGAGTTGTATCGCTGGAAATCGGCTTTAGACAAGAGTAAATCAGCTTACAATTACAACGTAAATTTATTTGCATCCGCCGACAAAACAGGTAATGCTAAAGTAAATGATAAGCTAAGAGCAAAAAGAGCAGATGCGGTGAAAAACTTCTTAGTGAATGTATTGGGAGTTACTGCACCAATTCAAGTTACCACAACTCAACCTTCTTTCTCTAAAGAGAACACGGTTGATCGTCGTGTGATGATCAGCATCAGCATCAATAATTAATTTCAGAGTATTTCTGATAAGTGAATAGTGTTTTAAATTGTTGAATACATAAAATAGATTTAGTAAAATATTGCACTAAATCCATTTAGCAGCAAATTTGAAATTGCATTAGTTTTGGAAATACAATTTATATGATATTAAAGAAAAAGGGGAGCTTACTCCCCTTTTTTTATGAAATAAATTGCTGAACTTTGATCCTATTAACTTGTTAACGATCATGATCAGAATGAAATTCTTGTTTTGTGCACTATTTAGTTTAAGTACTTTCAGTTTAAGTAATGCCCAAGTTAGGCAAGCTCCCACAACTAAATCCAAAACAAACTCTCAGAATATCCCCGAAAAAACAAAAAATAACCCTTCTCGAACAAATCAGTCAACTACTCAAAAAACCAGAATAAATCCAACCCAATCAATCATGCCTTTACTCGATGTCGAACGGCCAGTAAAAGGTTTACCTGTTGGGGAGGGTGTAGATGCCTTTGAAGTAGAAGGAGACGCTATTGCAATTAGACAGCGTCAAGCAAAAGACTACAAACAATACGTAAATCCATTTATTGGTACTGGTGGGCATGGACATACTTTTCCAGGTGCTGTAGCGCCGTTCGGAATGGTGCAGCTAAGTCCTGATACTCGAAATGATGCTTCATGGGATGCTTGTGGCGGTTATTATTACAATGATTCAACTATTTTAGGATTCTCACACACCCATTTAAGTGGCACGGGTGTGTCGGATTTAGGAGATATATTGTTCCAGCCTACGGATGGTCCGAAATTTGATCCCAAAGAATACAGAGAAGCCTATTTGCATCGCGATGAAGTGGCAACGCCAGGTTATTACAGCGTGCGATACCGCAGAACACGTATAAGAACTGAATTGACCGCATCAGATTACACCGGTATTCAGAGATATGAATTTTCCAATCCCAATGAAGCATGGGTGATTATAGATTTGGAACACCGCGATCAACTTTTGTCTTTTTCCTTGGATTTAGAGAATTTTAAACCGGGTTCCAATATTGAAGACCAAGGAATTTATCGCATCAGAGGCCACAGACAAAGCAAGGCATGGGCAAATAATCAATGGGTCTTTTTTGTGACTGAATTTTCTCAACCTATATTGAAATTTCAATACAATGAAAATAAAACCAAATTAGCTTTGTGCTTTAGGAAATCGGTTATACCAAATATCGATAATAGCGATGGACGATTCCCTCAAATCCCTGAAAAGAAGTTTTTAGACATTCGAAGTAATTCAGCCTTTACGTTAGAAGTAAGAACAACTATATCATTTACTTCTTTAGAAGGTGCTGAAAAAAATGAACAATTTACATTGAATCAGCTTAATGAAAAATTGATGCAATTTCGGGGACCAAAAGGTATGGGCGATGATATGTCGCCTTTTCAATTTGTGAAAGTAGAAAATAAAAACTGGTCGGAAGAATACATAAATATATTGGGGAATTCCGGAAATGAGATTTCCAAAAGCATATCGAATCAGAAGTTACCCATAAATTATTTCGAATTGATGAAAAAATCCACAGAAATCAATTGGAATAGTGAATTGAGTAGAATTAAAGTGGATATCAATTTGTATCAAAATGAAAACGGCTCGCTGCAAAATTTAGTTAATTTTTATACCGCTCTATATCACACATTTATTCACCCTTCTTTAGCTTCAGATTGTGATGGGAATTATCGTGGTAGAGATCAGAAACTACATACGGCAAGTCATCGTGTTTATCATGTGTTTTCGTTGTGGGACACCTACAGAACGCTGCATCCATTATTGACATTAGTTCAGCGTCAACGTACCCGGGAATTTGTACGTAGCATGTTGTTGCAATACAAAGACGGAGGGAAATTGCCAGTTTGGGAATTAGGGTCGTGTGAAACCAATTGTATGATTGGCTTTCACAGTGTGCCTGTGATTGCTGAAGCGCTGGCTAAAGGAATTGATCTACAATTGGACGGTACGGATGGACTTACTGAAGAACTTTTAGTTAAAGCAATAATGGAAAGTAGCAACGGAAAGGAATTGTCGTATCAATATGCTATTCCCACATCGCAAGAATTATTAACCATTTATAATTTGAAATTAGGTTATATAGATGTACTCAAAGAAGCAGAATCGGTTTCAAAAACTTTAGAATACGCGTATGACGATTTTTGCACTAGGAGAGTTTTAGAGTTATTAGACGGTTTTGAATCTTCTACGGGGGATGTGTATTCAGGAAAATATGATTCTTTAGTCCGCGAATTAAAGCGCCGTGAAAATCGCTGGATGAATTTATACGATTCAGAGAGTAAATCTTTTAGACCTAAGCATAATGGGCAGTTTTTAAGTCCTTTCCAACGCAATGAAGTCAATAATCATTACACGGAAGCAAATGCTTGGCAATATTCACTTGCGGTGCAGCACAATGTTTTGGGATTATTTCAAGTGTATGGTGGATACAACGGTTTTAAAACACATTTAGATACGTTGTTTTATGGCTCAAGTAAAACCTCCGGAAGGGAACAGGCGGACATTTCAGGTTTAATTGGACAATATGCACATGGAAATGAACCCAGTCACCACATGACTTATCTTTACAACTATTTAAATCGAAAGGATCAGACTCAGAAAATTCTTTGGAATATTTATAGCAATTTCTATAAAAACAGCCCAGACGGATTAATTGGAAATGAAGATTGTGGGCAAATGAGTGCTTGGTATGTAATGTCTGCTTTAGGAATATATCCGGTAGCACCTGGTACGAATCAGTATGAATTGGGATTGCCGTTGTTTCCCAGAGTACAATTATTTACAGAACAGGGTGATACTTTTACTTTTTCGAGGGATAAAGCCACGGAAAATGAATTGTGGTTTATGTACAACGGTTTGAACCCGATGCATTTTGAATTAAATACAGATGGTGATTTAGAGAAATATCTAAAGAAGTTTGAAAATAGTAGTCAAACAGTTAAGCAATTCACAGAAACAGAATTTTACAAGAAGAATAAGGATGAGCTATTTTATCATTCTACCTACGTGCCTAGAATTGGTTATCACTATTTAGAAATATTTAAAGAGGTTAAGTTTAAACGTGTTAAAAGTATTTCACCGAATGCAGATGAAATTAGGGGTATAGAAAAACAATTTCATGAACTGATTTCGTTAAATAGTGCCATTTCGAATATATCTGACGAAATAGCAATTCGGGCTGAAATAACATCCCCCAAAAAGGTAAAAAAAGGTGAGCGTTATACCGTTGACATCAAGCCAGTTGATATGCTGAACGCAGTCAATATGACGGATAGATTAAATGGTGGTATGGAGCGGGGTATTAATTTAAGTACTAAGGAAAAAAAGAGTTTAGATGGTGTTGAGTTAAATCAGTCTAGAATGGGATTGCATGTTTTTGTCCGATTAATGAATGAATCTATTAATAATCGTTCTTCATTTTCTGGAAGTACATTGCCTGGACAATTTACACAGATATATGTATTGTCTTTATCTGATACTGCGGTGCGTTTGAATTTAACGGGTCCTGCGTTGATTTGGGCTGCGTATGGAGATACGGCAGTGAATTCGATAACGAGATTAAATTATACTGCCAGTTATGTGTATGAACAGCCAAATAATTACGAGGTGATTTCGATTACTGGGAAATACAATCCTCAATATTCGGGAGGTGGGGATCAGGCGTTAATTGATGGTGTTTTGGGAAGTGAAGAATGGCGAGCAGGAGGATGGCAAGGGTATCAAAGTCAGGACTTTGAATGTGTGATTGATTTAAAAGAATTAACCGAAATTAAGTATTTGGGAATTCGTTTTCTTGCCGATCAACGAGCATGGATATTCGAACCTAAAGACGTCGAATTTTATTATTCTGAAGACGGAAAAGAGTATAAATTGTTCAATAGGTTTGATTTTAGAGGTCTGATTAGGGAAGAAACAGTGATTGTTCCTTTAGTTTTGGGAAAGGGTGATGCCTCAGGCTTACGGCAACAACCTGATTCCAGCGTGAATGGATTTTCTGGAGGGATTAAGTTGTCCAAAAAGAAAAAGTACAAACAAAAAGATCAAAAGATCACGGCTCGATATATAAAGGTTAAGGCAAAGAATTTCGGCAAATTACCACCTAGGCATCCAGGTTATGAATACAATGGTGAAGCGTTCATTTTCGTGGATGAGATTCTGATTAACCCAGAGGTAATGGAATTGTTGTAGCATACATTCCTTTGTCGCGTATCTTGGCAATTCTCATGTGAATCCAGTAAAATGCGGCAAAATGGAGTAATACGGCAAATTCCAAGCCCAAAATATACCAAGGCCACTCGCCGATGATAAACGGGTTTTGTGCATCTGGTTTTTGAGCAATGAACATGTAATTTGAGTTTAACAAGTAGTTAATTAATCCAATTATTGGTAAGGTTAATTGTGTGTAACCCATAACTTTTAGCCAAGAGTGTTTACGCGGTGTGAAATTGAGACGGTAAGTAGCGTAAATACCTGTAATAATCACACCAGCGTGAGCTATTCCGTATTCCCAATGATTATAAATAGATGCACCATCGGTTATTTCAGGAGTTAAAAATGAGTGAATAGCGCCAGCTGACCAGAAAATGAGGAATTCATACGCCCATTGTTTTTTATTTAGTAATACAATAACACTAAGAATAGTTGAAAATGAACATAAGTGTAAGGGAAGGTGTACTTCTTTTTGCCAAATACCTGAGTAAAGGGCGTAAATCTGATTAAATATAAAATTAGAAATTAGAATTCCTGCGAGGATAGGGGTTATGATTTTTTTAGATTTTTCTGTTTTGGAAAAATACAATATTACAGCGGTACCTAGAATTAAGCCAATGTTAAGATAAATCCATGCTGGGGAACCTATTGCAATTGTATGGTGAAGTGCATTTCTGTCCATGAGTCTGAATATGAGTAAATTAAAGTTGGGCAATATAGTAAAAATGAATTTAAATTCAAGTGGCGCAAAATAATTTCTAAATGAATATGCTCATTGATAAGCCTGGTCCAATTATATGCGCAATTGACCAGTATTTAGAAAAAAATAGGATTTATGCATCAATTTAGCATATTAACATTCTGTATAATCGGTAGTTTAGGTTCAAGGATAATGAAACTTTGAATAATACACCATACGTTGCTGATCGATTTAAATGACAAAAAAAGGCCACCTTTCGGGTGGCCTCTATGAGATTTAATGTGTTAAATTATTTGTTTTTGTTTTTCAAACGGTAAACACCGTAAGCAATGGCTGAACCTACTACAGAAACAATACCACCATCTACAGGAACCTGCAAATCTGGATCATCGGGAACACCTTGTGCAAAAACGGCTTTAGTTGAAATGGCAAGTGCTACAAGAAGGAAAAGTTTAAAATTCTTTTTCATAATGCGAATATAATTATTTTTTTATTGTTTTACAAATTATTTGATTTGGATCATTTTGGTGCTAACGCCAAGATTAGTATTAAGTTGAATCAAATAGATTCCCGGAGTTAAGTTAGTAGCGTCAATCGAATTGTTCATATTCATTTTGCCTTTAGAAATAATCTTTCCGTCAATTCCAAGAATTAAATAGTTTGAAATACTCAAACTTCCATTCGTTGCAACTTGAATATTCCCATCGATACTGGGGTTAGGGTAAAGAACAACTTGTTCTTGCCAGTTTGTAGTTGTAGTGCTTGCGCTTTTATCGATTCCAGTGAAGATTAAGTCAAATCGGGTTGATGTGTTTGCACCCGTTTCAGCAATGGAGTAATTATAAATAAAGTTGTCAGCTACTGTATTCAGCTTGCCTGTGTGCTTATCTAAAAGTTGAACGGTATAGTTAGAATTTCCTGAAGAGCAATAATTAAAAACTAAACGAAGGTTTTTGGATCCGTCTTTAGGGTAAGCCACTTTTAAAGCTTGAGTATATGTTTGACCAACAGAAGCAAGTTTTGCTTTTCTATCGATTGAATACCAATTGCCATTACTTGAAATGGATCCAATTCCTAAATAACCAGCATAAAACTTAGGAACATCAGCAAAATCATCTCCATTGGTAATATCTGATTGATCTAAATCAAATTTCATTTCAAATCCATCTTGTTCAACAGCAGAGTCTTCTTGATAACGCATTTGGATTTTTAATTCATCACATGAAATTTCATTTAATTCTTGAACACCAAAATGTTTTGTAATAGAACGCGAATAAGGAGTTTTTATATCTTCTGTGAAGGACAAAGTTGCATTGTTGTTTCTAGCGAAAACGAAGAACGCTGAACCAGGAGCAGCAAATCGAGCGCGGCCTGAAGCGCCATTGTTATTGCCCGTGAAATGAGCAGCACCGCTACGACCTGGAGTACCGGCAGATGAGCTGTCCCACGTGTTGTATGTTTTAGAAATAGCATCGTAAAAATAGAAACGAGGATAAATGGAGTTTTTATTAGTTCCTGTTTCGTACAAAGCTCTTAAATTAATGGTTGATGGATATGGATTTCCGACTAAATTAGCTCCATTTAACGAAGTATTAGCACCAGATGTTAGATTAAGAGTTACCGATGTGTTTCCAGTATGTAATTGACCTTTGAAGTCAATAGGTGTTGAGTTGGCTGCAATTGAAGTATCACCTAGTCCCCAATCTGCATTTTTAGTTCCGCGATAGAAAATTAAAGCACCTTGACCTAAGGACAACGTATTACCTGAAGTGGTAGATTTAACTGAACTCCAGTTTTGAGTAGACTGATTCCAAAGGAAAACAGATGATTTACAATATGAGCACTTAGTTGTGAATGAGTCTTGATTGTCACCCAAATCGTCAACGTTTCCTGTTAAATGGATGTTGTCTGCAAACTGTGATAAACGGGTACCATTGGCTAATGGAATTCCATAAGCTCTGTAAGCTCTTCTGGTAGAATTGTAAATTTCAAATAAAACACCACCAGTAATTGAACTTGTTGAAGGTAAAGCAGCTAATTGTCCATAAGCATTTGTAATGGCTTTTTCTGCCCATTTGAACTGCAAATTAGGAATCCAACTATTGAATTGAGCTTCTGAGTTCCCAGCTGGAGAATTTGAAACTAATGTAGTGTTTTGGTTGATTTTTAAAACTGAAAACAGCGGTAAAGTGCGATTTAAAGTAAAGGTGCTAACTGTTGAACCAACACCATTTCCAATTTCAACATTCATCAATGAATCGATATATAAAATTCCACCTGTACCATTTAGAGATTGTGCTCTTCCATCCAGATATAATGTGTTGGTTGCAGATGGTTTGAAAGATAAGGATCCACCTACCGTGTGAATATTGCCACTTAATCGATGTGTTCCACTACCAATAAATTCTACAATACCGTTAGAAGTAGTTACGCGGCCATTCATGTCAAGCGTATTTGTTCCTGCTACATTGATGGATAGTTTTGAAGATGAAATTCCGTTTTGACTTGCAGAAGGACCAGAAAAGCGAGCGAAAGAATTGGTGTCCAATATGAAATCATGTCCATCCAAATTCGATCCAGTAGCACCAATTTGCCAATTGGCAGCATTGGTAGTACATTTAAAATCTACGTGGTTGTAGGGTTTAATAATGAATTGTCCAATTTGTTCGGTTACACCCGATATATCAATGGTGGTTTTCTGGGTATTGGTGAAATCCCCCAAGTCTACCAATAAAATATCATCCACTGCCGGAGTAGTTCTTACTGGACTCCAGTTGTTGTCTCTATCATAGGTAGAATCCACCCCAGATGTTCCCACCCAGGTGTAAACACCTTTATTTGTAACTTGTATTGAAGCATTGATGGTAAAGGATGGCGTAAAAGAAGAACAGTTACCTCCAACTCCAATATACACCGAAGTGGTAAAAGTACCTGTTGATGTTGGCACGAATCTTAATTTTACAGTTTCAGTCGTTCTCGCACCGCCGTTGTGCGGGACCTGAGCTGCTCTACAAAATTTTTGCCATCCATTAGATCCAGAAGAACCAAATAGTACTTCCCATCCTGTATTACCTGAAGATTCAGAAAATAACAATTTATCATTCCCAGAAAAATTTTCATAAGTTACTAAAATGGTTTTCTCAATGGTTGTGCCCGCAGTTGTGGATGTAATCCACTCCAAGCCGTAGGTATTGTTAGCTGTGGCAGATGTGGCACCGTTAGCTACAACACTTACAATGTTGCCCGCTTTTGAAAACGTAAATACACTAAGCACAAAAAGTGTAGAAGCTAACTGCTTGAAAAAATTATGTTTCATAGATTTGAAGATTCTAAGTAGGGTTTAAATCAAATACAAAAATAGAATGATTTTGTTAATTTCATGGTCGATTTTGAGATTACTTGTGTTTTAATTGTCACATTGTGTCATATGTATAAGATTCATGTACTTGGGTTAAAATTTCTTCATGATTTCAATGAGTTAGGATTTAGCAAATTGAAAGATCAAAAAATAATGATTACAAAGAATGTTACATCTCGGATTCTAATGTAGTCCTTAAGTTCAGATTAATCAACACTGTTCAAATTCTCCCAAAATTCAACGGCTCTTCTTGTATGAGGAATTACAATTGTGCCACCTACAATATTTGCTACAGCTAGAATTTCAAATAGTTCCTCCGTTGATGTATGTTGTTCATAACATTTTTCTAAATGATATTTTACGCAGTCATCACAGCGAAGGACCAAAGAAGCAACCAATCCCAACATTTCTTTTGTTTTTACATCTAAAGCGCCCGGAGAATAGGTTTGAGTATCTAGGTTGAAAAGTCTTTTCAAAACTAGATTGTCTGAATTGAGAATTTTCTCATTCATTTTCGCTCGATATTCATTAAATTCAGTTACAGCAGCATTTTTGTTTGTCATGTTCTTGGGATGGTTATTTTGTTTATTGAGATACAAATTAAAAAAATATTTTCAATTTTTCTTGGAAGATAAAAGGAATATCGTATTTTTGCAGTCCCGTTTAAGAATACACATTGATTTATTAATGCGTATACATTAAACAAAATGGTATCGTAGCTCAGTTGGTAGAGCAAAGGACTGAAAATCCTTGTGTCGGCGGTTCGATTCCGTCCGATACCACAAAAAGGCCACCCATGAGGTGGCTTTTTTTATGTCCTTTTCGAATGTTTTGTATAACTTTGATTGATGTCTGAAAATAAAATTTATCCTTGCTTATGGTTGAATCAACAGGCTAGAGCAGCAGCAGATTGGTATGTTGCGATTTTTGAAGAATCTAAAATAGTAACAGATAATGGCCTGGTAGTGATATTTGAAATTAGAGGAACAAAAATTATGGCCCTGAACGGAGGTCCAGAATTTCAATTCAATGAATCCATTTCAATGGTGGTGAATTGTGAAAACCAAGAGGAAGTAGATAAATACTGGTATGCCCTTATTTCCAATGGTGGAAAAGAAAGTCAGTGTGGTTGGTTGAAAGACAAGTTTGGGGTTTCTTGGCAAATTGTCCCAAAGGAATTAGGGGAATGGATAGGAAATCCCGATCCAGAAGTTCGAAACTATGCAATTTCGTCTCTAATGAAGATGAAAAGGATAATTATTGAAGATTTAAAGTATTCTGGTTAGCATCAAACGTTTTTGTTATACCGCAGTTGGAATTGTTATACTGCAGTTGGAATTATTTAATGTAGACTTCTATACTTTATCCAGAAGGGTAACAAAGCCATGGGGAAGTATGCCAAGCCCAAATCTGCTAAAATAAACCACCAGGGAGAAGGTATCATAAATACCATAGATAATCCACCTAAAAAGAATAATCCTCCGACAATTAGTGAACGGATGAATAATGCTTGACGCTCCTTAAAGAAAAATAATAAAACCAAAGCACTGACGAGTGTGCCCAGTGCATGTGCAAGAAACGGCATAATAAAATGCTTAGGTTGCATTAATTCAGCTGCTGCTTTTAACCCTGCTTCAGTTGTAAAGTCCGCACCAGTTGGCGGTGGAATTACAGTAGGGCTTATTTCAACAATTTTACCGTTTACAAATGCTCCAATAAACAAAGCAATAATTACGTAAAGACTATTTTTGATTAAATTGATCAAATGTGTTTTTTTAGGTTGACTCATTGAAATGCTGAATTAGAAAGCGAATATACTGAATTCAAGATGAACTTAAATCAAGCTAAGTTGTTCTTTAATCTATGAAACGACTTGAATTTGTTCAGGAACTGCCAATTACCTTAGAAGAAGCGTGGAAGTTTTTTTCTTCACCCAAGAATTTGAATGAAATCACCCCTGAAGATATGGTGTTCAAAATCACTTCAAATCCGCCGGAAGAAATGTATCCTGGCTTGTTTATAACTTACAAAATTTCACCTTTTTTAGGAATACAAATGGATTGGTGCACTGAAATAACTCACGTTATAGATCGTCGGTATTTTGTAGATGAACAAAGAAAAGGTCCCTATAATATTTGGCATCATGAACACCATTTTGAAGAAATTCCAGGTGGAGTGAGAATGACAGATATTCTTCACTATGACATAGGTAAGGGAATATTAGGAATTATTGCCGGTAAACTGTTTGTGGATCAAAAAGTGAAAGGTATTTTTGATTATCGTTACAAAAAGTTACAAAAATTATATTCGAACTAGCCCTAAACCTGGTTTTCAAGTTTTTAGATCAATCAATTATAGAGTACTTTTGTTGCACTATCCTATTCAACCGCTGATTTAGATTTTAATTGAAAAGTTAAAATCAGAACGAATCAGAATGCGAAGGTTGATGGTTGTTAAACTTATGAATCTTAATTATTTCTTTTCCAATCTCAAAAAAAGCACTTTTGACCAAATGAACAGCGGTCAAAAAATCTTTTTGAAGAATACAGCTATTTCCATTTTCTTGTGGATACTTATTGCTGATTGGTTAGTTATTCATAATTTTTTAATTGAAAATTTAGCTAAAGCTTCAGCTTTAGCTGTTGAGTTTTTTACGGGTGAGAGGCCTACCATATTTTGTTTTAATAAACCAAATGGTGGTGGGGAGATTTTAAGCAATGTAAAAGATGCTCGGGGATATGTAAGGATTGGTTCTCCATGTGATGCTTGGGAACTGTATTACCTGGGTGTTGCATTTATATGGGTTTTCCCACAAGGCACGTGGAAACGGAAATTGATGTATTCCTTAATAATTCTTTTCGTTTTATATGTAACCAACATATTACGCGTTGCTGGTTTATTCCAAATTTCAAAGGATCATCCCGATTGGTTTCATGTTTTCCATAAGACCATTTTTCAGTTTGTTGTATATGCTATCATGTTTATTGTATGGATTTTTTATTTGAGAAAAGCGAAACCAAGAGAATTCTCCGCAAAAGCGTAAAATATATCTTAGTGATCTGGTTGTTATTTGTTGGCTACGGATGGTTCAACAAGTATATGTTTGATAGTTTTCATAAAGGTGGCATTTTCTCATGGCAGCCTATGCGATTTATTATGCGAGAAATCGCTGTTTATGGTATCGGTTGGATTGGTTATCATTTTGTCCATAAATATCTCAATCAACCTTTAAGAGTTCAATATTGGTTAATTCTTGCGGTGTTGGATGTGTATTGTGTAGTTGTTGCATTTTTTCGATTTAGCGTAGTCGACAATGCGTTTATGTTCAAAGCATACGATCAGGTATTGAGTTTGATAACTTCGCCCTTGTATTTTATTTTTTTTGTAGCCTATAGCCTGGTGTTCCAAATGGAAGATAAACCTAAAGCTGAGGAAAATTCTTAATTCGAATTTTCTGAGATTTAATTAAGTTTTATCAAAAAAATGGTCTGGCCATTGTACATTGCAATGTGAATTTTCTCAAGACAACGGACTGTTTGAAATTAATTCCTTCAAAAACAACGCTCATTATTTCTGTTTTATGTCTCTCAAATCCTATTTGCAGCCAATCTTTTATTGATGCAAAATTATTATACGGGAAAATGGTCTCCCATTCGATTTATACTGAACCTTTAGCGGCAACAGTTTCAGGTATTCAATTGGATGCAGATTGGGAAATCCCTATAGAACGTCGTCCTATTTATCAAAAAAAGAAGAAGTATTATAGTCAACCGCATTTGGGTGTATCATTGCTAGCAATGGACATGGGAATTCGTACTACGGGTTCACAATTTGGTATGGCTGTATCCGTGGGTGGAATTCGTCCTTTTTCAGACAAATTTGGCATTAGATGGCGTTTTGCACACGGTATCTCATACCTTACAGAAAAATACGATACGAGTATGGAGCCAATTAATTATGGCATAGGTTCTAATATTAACTATATGGGTGTACTAACCGGAGAGTTCCGATTTAAATTCACGCAATATTTAGGTATGAATCTGGGTTTGAATCTGACCCATTGCTCCAATGGGAATTATAAAAAGCCCAATGTTGGACTCAATGCAATAAATGGCAGTTTTGGCTTGTCTTATTCACCCCATTCAAATCGCACTGAGGGAAAAAGATTATATCGGCTTAAGCATAAGTATTTTGCGTATCCCTATTCTTTGGGTGTAAAATTTGCTATTCGCGAACACTCATTGGAATTTCCACAACCATCAGCAATTTGGATATTTGATTTTAATTATCGAGTCCAAAAAAACGCAAAAGGTTATTGGGATTACGGTATAGAATTATTTTCAGATCCTAATTACTATTGGGATCAATTTGGGAATTTGTACGGGGTAGAAGCAAAAGATACACGAGAAGTAGCTCTTAAGGTAGGGAAGGTATTTTTATTTGGGCGATTAGGACTGCGTTTTGATTTAGGTTATTATGCCTTGAAACCAGTGCATAGCGATAAGCCTTTATTTTATAATGGATTGGGATGGGATTACAGATTGTCACAGAATTGGATACTCCGAAATCGAATAAAAGCTCACTTGAATAAAGCTGATTTTATGGAATGGGGTTTGAGTTATATTTGGTGAAAGAAGATTAGATAAAAATTGATCCCTTATCGATCCAACCCAAATCAATACACTCCAATACAATTGGAATTTTCTTTATTCAATGAAGTGAATGTATTCAATCAAGTGTATTTATTCAATGAGTGAATTTATTCAATTTATTGTATTTGTCAAATTTAGTTACCAATTTGACCCATCTTAAAATGTGAAATACAATAACATTGGTTGGGATTATTCCAACTAGAAACGAACTCCTAAGCGAATTCCACTACTTCCCATTCCAAGTGAACCAAACGATGATAATTTCGTTTCGGTAGTAACACCTGAACGTGTAGACCAAACTTGTTGGTAACCATTAAACACACTTCCATAACCAAACGTTACTTCTGCACCTACAAAAATATTTTTTAATAAATAGTAATCTGCACCAAACACGGCTCCTGCGCCCCAACCGAAACTTCCCGAAATATAATTGGTAAACAAGTCGCCTTGAGAATATACAAAACCATTGTATGTATTAGTTCCTTCTTGAGAAGAACCTCCCGTTTGTATTTCTGCAACTAATCCCAAATATGGCGATAATTTATCGGTTCCCTTAAAATGGTGTTCAGCTCCAATTCCCCAATTTAAATTCCAAGAAGATTGAGTTAATGTACCATAATCATCCATAGCATTGTTGTAAATGCGACTTGAATTTTGGAATAAACTCGCTGCGATCTCAGTTCTTACTGCAAGATTAGGATTTAAAAAGTAGCGATATTTAATACTAGGTGCATCTAAAGTAATGGGCGCTGATCCAACTTGAAAGTTTAAATTAACTTCTAAACTGTGTTTTTCAGTTTCTGGTTTGTTGATTTGAGCTTTTGATTTCATTGAAAATAAAGTCATCGCAACAAGCATAAGGGTAATTGATTTAGTTTTCATATATTGTTTTCGGGGATAAATGGCTTTCAATTTACTGTAATTTGTAAAAATAGATATTTTAAATTAAAATTTATAGCCTAATCGGATGCCTTTAGAATAGGTTAAATGACCCTCAAATCCACCACCTGAGTAGAATCCATCTTGACTTTCAATGACAGTTCCTACAGAGACTCTTTTGCCGGTATAATCAGATTTTCGATTAGAAACACCAACCATAAGTTCAGCGCCAATATAAAATTGTGAATTCAGGTAATAATCCATGCCCATTACACCGTTTATGAATAGAGCACTTTCAGTTAATGATTTTTCATAGTTGTAACCTTGTGCGAAGTTTATTCCGTCTTTACTATTATTTGCACGAGTAGATTCTTTATCGTATAACCCCCCAATTTCAAATCCTATGTAGGAATTAATTCTATTTGTGTGGTTGTAGTGCTCTTCAATTCCTCCCGCTATTACTAGTTGTTGACGGTCATATTTTACTTCTGCTCGAATGGTTTTATTCGGACTGATATCGTTTAAGTCGTTTTTTATGATTCCCGAAAATCTAACTCGATACGCACGTTTGTTGCTGTAAAAATATCTAGCTTTGAATTCGTCTACTCCAATACCAATCCCAGAGTTACCAATGTTAACCAATGCTTCAATATTATAATTTCCCTTTTTTTGTTTAGTGATTACTAAACTTGGATTGGAAATTGGTTGAATCAAAGTTGTTGGATTTGTTAATGCGGCGTTAGGTGGAGTAGTGACTGAAGAATTTGTGTTTATGGGGGATGTGTTTATTCCTGTACCACTTGGAATTACTTGAGTACTATTGTTTGAGGAAGTACCTAAAATGCTCGAATTTGGCTTAGTTGTAGAGGTAGAATTAGCCGGTTTGGATTCATTCTCGGAGCCGGGTCGACGGATTTGTGCCGTTAATGAAGAATAAGAAGTAATACATCCCCAGAAAACTAAGAAATGGAGATTTTTTTTGAAGCTCATAGTATTACAAAGGTAGTAATTTATATTTAATCGTATTTTTGAGGATTGATGGCGCCAATTAACACAATTTGCTCAATATTATTAAGGAAACTTTTAGTTCCCTTTGGACTAATTGCTTTGTTGCATACAAATGAACTTCAAGCTCAAAATAAATGGTCTCTGTCAGATAGTTTTCGAATTTATACCCAGTTAAAACCTGAGTTTTCCGCTGGTTTGGATAGTCGACATTCATACATCACAGGAACGGCAATCAATATATTTGGAGCCAGAGCAGGAGCGGATTATAAAAAGTTGGCTTTTTACGGCGGGCTATATGGTACAGCATTTCAAGATGAGCGATCGAATTCATACCATTATTTTTATTTAAGCGGACAAACTGAGTACCGTTGGTTTAAAACCTATAAATGGTTGTTACTTCAAACTGTACAACTGGGAGTTGGTAGTGCCGACTTGAAATTACTTCAACCCAATGGTGAGCATAAGTTCGTATCCAATTTAATCATTCCCATTGAAACTGGGGTTTTGTCGAGTTACCGAGTTTGGAAATATGTAGGTGTTTCAGCAGGTGTAGGGGCCCGATTCTCATTAATCCCAGGAACTTTTTTTTCATCTTCATATTACACATTTGGCGTGGTATTTTACCCCGATGAGATTATGAAAACCTACGAAAAGCTTTCGCATAAATAGCCAATCCTATTTAATATCGCTAATATTTATTGCCGATATGTTCTAGTTGCAGCGAAATGTTACTTTCATAAAAAATCTGTATGCTATATTATTCGTTTTATCTGTCTATCATGCAATTACAAAAAAAAGCTAATTGCAGGGAAATGAAAATACCTGCAATTAGCTTTTGGGGAAATATTATAATTATCGATAATTATTGAGTTTTTGCTGTCTTTAGGGAGTCTAAATGGGCAATGAACTCTACAATTTTTTCAGCATCAATTCGATTTGCAACAATCTTCTTGTTTTCGTCTAGAAGATATATTGTAGGACTAGCAATTACGTAGTACGAATACAAAGCATCTGCATATTTTTGAGCTAAAACTTCTCCTCGAATTAAATTGGTGAATTCGGAGATTTCGGGATGTTTCGCCAAATATTCATACCACTCTTTCTTTTTGTCGCCAGAAGCCAGTGTTACCACTTTCCATCCTTTTTGTTTGTTCTCTGCGTAGATTTTTGCAATTTTAGGCATGATTTCTTTGCAATGTCCACAGGTTGGATCCCAGAACATCATAATGGTATATGGAGCTTTAATGGAATTGGTATTGATCCAAACAGAATCTTGGTTTTTTAATTGTAAATCTGCCGCTGGAGCACCAATCAAAGAATGTGATCTTCGATAGGCGTTTTCACACATTTTGGAAATAGTTGTAGAATCAACCCACCAAGTTTTTCCCTGACAATAGTAACCCAAAGCCATATTGACAAATACTCGGTCCAATCCCATGATATTGCTAGATTCAAATCGGTTGGTTAAATACCAAATTAGATATTTTTCATTTTCAACGCTATTCTTTGCTTTTTCTAACAAGAAATTGCAGGCTTCGATACACGTATCCGCATCAGGTACGATGATTTTATCAAAAAAGCCATCTAGTTTCATTTTTAAGACGTTTACCGGCATTCTTACGAGTGCGTCTTCGTTGAAATCCACATTATCCCAATAATGATTTCTGTAATAACGATATGGGAATGTACTGTCTTTGCTCCCGTCTTCTTTGGTAGGTAACTCTTGAGGTATGGTAACAGGTTGCATCGCTAACAAAAATCTTGCTAACATAGAATTGGGATTTTTAGCGATATATAAACTGTCGAATTGATTTTTTTCTCTTAAATATTGGTCTTTGATAGGGTTTAAACGTGCGATATTCTCTGGAGTACTATCAGCTTGCATTTGTTGATCTACTTCAATTAACTTTTGAATGGATCTCATCTTTCCTAATTGGTATTTTACAAATCGATCGTTTTCTTCTGACCCTTCAACAGACATTTTTGCGTAGTAATCGTGTTCATACCAGGAAGTATCACAATTGATCTGAAAATCTTGATCATCATCAATTAGAAATTCAAAATAGTCTTTTTTCTCGGGTAAAACGAAAAGGTACATTCCGCGTTGCAACCAGAAATTACCGGTAAAATTTGCAATTCCTTTTTTGTCTACCACAGCCGTATCTCTTAGGTATTTGCCTCCGATGTGGTGGTCAGCAATGTATACTGTTTCCCCTGGCTTAAGTCCCTTCATTTTGAATCGAATGGAATAAATTCCTGGAGTTCTACCATCCCATTGTTTATTATTTCGTTGCTTGGGATAGACGCCTACTCGGTTTTCCTTGTTTACGGTATAAGGGCGCTGATATGGTACGATTTTATTGCTAGTGATTTGCTTTACATCGGAGCTTTTTCCGTCGTTGGCTGTATTGTTCGCATTAACCGTAGTAGCAATTGGATTGGATACCGCCTTAATCCCGTCTACGATAACAACCGGTGAATCTTCGATTTTGCGGGTTTTATTTTTCTTCGATTTCCCAGTATTTTGGGCAACGAGTTGGCTTCCCCCGATAATCAAAAAGGAAAAAATAGTAGCAATATTCTTTAAGTTCATATCCGTATTCAGGTTAAAATTAGTGTTTAAACGAATTTTTTGTAAATTTAAGACAAAAATAAGGGCAGTTGGTTGTATGGAACCTGAAAAATATGATTTCAATCATCGAGTATTTGATGTAGTTCGTCTGATTCCAAGGGGAAGGGTTACTACATATGGTGCGATAGCCGCATTTCTGGGTAGTAAAAGAAGCTCTAGAATGGTAGGTTGGGCCATGAACTTAAGTCATGCAATTGATCCAAAAATCCCTGCACATAGGGTTGTAAATCGACAAGGTCTGCTTACTGGTAAAATGCATTTCTCTCATCCTGATCGGATGCAAGAATTACTGGAATTAGAAGGTATTGAAGTTAAAAACGATCAAGTACAAAACTTTAACGACGTTTTTTGGGAGCCCGAGATTCCTCTTTAAATAAATCCCACCATTGTTTCTTTGGATAGGGTGCAATTACGCTAACGGATGGATTCGTTTTTACCGGGTGAGGGGTAATTAGTTGTCGGGAATGCAATGCTATTGAACGATCGGGCAGAGGATTACCCGCACCGTATTTTAGGTCGCCCAATATGGGAGAACCCATTTTAGATAATTGGGCTCTTATTTGATGAAATCTACCGGTTTCTAAATGTATTTCATACAAATATTTGCCAGCTAGACTTGCCAGAAGTTTATAATGTAAAATACTCAATTTGGCTCCACCTCTAGGTTTATTGTAAGCCAGAGCTTTATGCGTAACAGAGTCTTTTCCTAAAAAATGTTCGAGTGTTCCAGACTCTTCGGGTAATTGAGTTGAAACTATTGCGTGATAAATTTTGCGATTTTCTTTTTTCTGGAAAATTTCATTCATTCTCACTAACGCCTTCGAAGTTTTTGCTAAGATAACAGCACCAGAAACGGGTCTATCAATGCGATGAACCAATCCAACATAAGCGGCACCCGGTTTATTGTATTTTACTCGAATGTACTCTTCGGTCATGCCTAATAAATGTGCATCACCGGTTTCGTCGCCTTGTGTGGGAACTCCAGCAGGCTTATTTACAATTATTAGATGGTTATCTTCCCACAATACGTCAATCATAACTGCAAAGTTACAAAACATTGTTGCCTTTTTCATGATTTAACGCTATTCCCTTGGGTTTAATCTGAATTTTGAATTGATTCCATGCTAATTCACCTATTTTTGCGGGATTTTTATTGAAATGCTGCGTTTTATTCGAAACTATCGTCCTGAGATTTCAGAAATTTTAAAATTGTCTTATCCGATAATTCTCGGACAGTTGGGTATAACCTTAATGGGGGTTGCTGATACTATTATGGTAGGTGGTTTGGGTAAAGAAGCTTTAGCAGGGGTAAATCAGGCTAACAACATATTCTTTATGTTGAGTGGACTAACCTTCGGGATATTATTTGCTGTAAGTACATTAGTGAGTATCAAGGTTGGTGAAGGTAATCCGCTCAAGGGATTCATAACCTATCGCGCTGGTTTATTAGTGAGTGTGATTCTTTTTGTATTTCAGTTGATAATTTTGGGAATACTCATATCCAATTTTCATTGGTTGAAGCAAACTGATGCTGTCAACGAAATTGCCCCGCGATTCTTGAAAATAGTTGCATGGTCAATTTTGCCCATGTTGATTTTTCTAACGTCGCGTCAATTTACAGATGGGTTAGGTCATACAAAAATTTCAATGTTCATAACCATCGGTGGATTGCTACTGAATGTTTTATTGAATTGGCTGCTAATATATGGTAATTGGGGCTGTCCGAATTTAGGTTATGAAGGCGCAGCTTGGGCTACATTGATTTCGCGAATTGCTATGGCTTTAGCAGGACTTTGGTATGTAAGATATTCGAAGTTAATGAGTCAGTATCTGCCAAAAGTGATGCCAAAATTGAAGGAAATTTGGATTGAATCTTATTCGATTTGGAAAATTGGTTTTCCTTTAGGATTACAGACGTTCGCAGAATGGGCGTGTTTTGCATTTTCTGGAGTTATGGTGGGTTGGTACGGCGAAGCCCAATTGGCGGCACATGCCATGGCATTGAGTGCCGCTTCCTTTACCTACATGGTAGCAAGTGGAATTGCTATGGCGGGAAGTATCATGGCAGGGAATGGTTACGGTGAACACAATCCCTTGAAAATTCGCCGAGTGGCGCATGTTACTTTTTTCCTATTGGGTGTTTTTGAGATTTTAAACGCTGGAGGTTTCATTTTATTTAATGAGCAAATTGCCCAATTATACAAGGCCGAATCGGATGTAATGCCGTTTGTATTGCCTTTGTTTTTCCTGGCTGCGCTGTTTCAGTTATCTGATGGTATTCAAGCAGGTGCGATGGGGCTGCTTCGAGGAATTAAAGATGTGGTTTGGGCTAGTATCATTTCCATAATTTCATATTGGTTGGTTTCCCTTCCATTATCCTATTATTTGGGTGAAGTATTAGGCCAAGAAGTTTATGGAATTTGGACGGGATTTACGATTGGACTTTTTATCGCTTCTATTTTAGGTGTGTGGCGTTTCTATCGTCGCGTGAAAAATTTGACAATTTTCGACTAAAAATTTTCGGGTATTAGTTTTAAGATTGTATTTGTATATGAAAAAGAGGTTTGCGGTTGCCATTATTGGAGTTTTTTTATTTTCGGGGGATGTTTTTTCTCAGGGTTTACGATGGGAACGATTTGCTGATGTGAAAGTGGCGCCCGTTTATTCTCATCGTTTTCTTGGAGATGTTACTCCTTTCGCTGGAGCGAAAGGATTGCCTGGTTTCACTGAACAAGAATTGAAAGATTCATTTAGATCTAGTGATATTGGATATCAATCGTTTTCATTTTCTGCTGGATTGGTATTCAAACAAACGAATTCACGTATATTCTCTGTTTCTGTTGGCTTACAACAATGGGGTTTTACTCGAGAAAAGGTAAATAACATGTTCAACTATCAACCTCATCCTGATTTAGCGGTTTATGCTCAACTATCAGTTGGACCAACACAAAGAATGTTGTATGAATTCCGCCAACGTTATCTTGTTGCGGATTTGCAGTACATGAAACGCATAGACGGGTTGAATTTACGCATTGAAAATTCTCAATTGTTTTTTACGGCATCTGCTACTCCTGCATTTTTAATTCACGATGACATTCGCATTAGAACCCAAGGATTTTCATTAGAAGAGGGTCAATCAGTAAATGTTTATGATTATACCTTAGAAACTTTACCTAATGATGGTATAAAGGTTAATCGTGTTAAAAACTTGCCTTTTAATGCATTTGTAGGTTTAGGTATGCGATTGGAGTATGGATTATCTGAAAAATTAAAACTTATAGTTCATCCACGAGTTCAGATGGCTCTTTTGCCGAATCACCAAGGAGTACAAACTGCTTGGGGCGCTCAAGGAATGCTCGATCTTGGTTTTAAGTATCCGCTGAGTTCGTATTGACGAATTTGCCTAAACATAAAAAAACCGCCTCGTTTTCAAACGAGACGGCTTTTTAATTTGATTTTCTTTAAATCTAAGGATATTTAAACGATTACTTACCGTTTAATTTAGCTTTGTAATATTCGCGATTCAAGTTAGCAATTACAGATAGAGGAATTTGCTTAGGACATTCTGCAGCACATGCTCCAGTATTGGTGCAAGCACCGAATCCTTCAGCGTCCATCTGATTTACCATAGCAACTACGCGAGTCTCTCTTTCAGGTTGACCTTGTGGTAACAAACTCAACTGAGTTACTTTGGCACCTACAAATAACATGGCTGATGCATTTTTACAAGCGCTTACACAAGCACCACATCCAATACAGGTTGCAGCTTCGAAAGCTTCATCGGCTACCTCTTTAGAAATAAGAATGCTGTTTGCATCTACGGCGTTACCTGCATTAACAGATACAAATCCTCCAGCTGAAATAATTCTATCAAAAGCAGAGCGATTAACGCTTAAATCCTTAACAACTGGAAACGCATTGGCTCTCCAAGGCTCAACTACAATAGTATCTCCATTTTGGAAACTGCGCATATGTAATTGGCAGGTAGTAATACCTTGTTTTGGACCGTGTGGACGACCGTTGATAACCATGCTGCACATACCACAAATACCTTCACGGCAATCGTGATCAAATGCAACGGGTTCTTTGCCTTCTTCGATTAATTGTTCGTTTAAAACATCGAACATTTCTAAGAAGCTCATATCGGGATTGGTTTCCACATTGTATGTTTCAAATTGGCCTTGAGCTGTTTCATTTCGCTGACGCCAAACTTGTAAGTTGATTCTCATTGATTGTCCCATATTGGCTTATTTGTAACTTCTTTGTTGAATTTTAATGTTTTCGTAATTTAATTCTTCGCGGTGTAATTCCCACTGGTTTTCACCTTTAGATTCCCAAGCAAAAACAGCCAGGTACTTTTCATCATCACGTAATGCTTCGCCTTCCTCTGTTTGGAATTCTTCACGGAAGTGACCGCCACAGCTTTCATTTCTATTTAAAGCATCAAGGCACATCAATTCTCCAAGTTCAAGGAAATCGGCAACTCTACCTGCTTTATCTAGTTCAGGATTGAATTCATCAGCGGTACCTGGAACGCGAACATTTTTGTAGAAGTCTTCACGCAATGCACGGATTTCGCTAATAGCTTCATTCAAACCTTTTTCATTTCTAGCCATACCACATTTATCCCACATGATTTTACCTAATTCTCTGTGGTAGCTTTCTACAGAACGTTTACCATTGATGTTCAAGAACATATTAATACGCTCTGCTGCTTTCTTTTCAGCTTGATCAAAGGCTTCATGATCTGTAGGGATAGGTTTTGTGTGAATTTCTTTACTTAAATAGTTACCTATAGTGTAAGGAATAACAAAATATCCATCTGCTAAACCTTGCATCAATGCAGATGCACCCAATCGATTCGCACCGTGATCAGAGAAATTAGCTTCCCCTAATGCATATAAACCTGGGACTGTGGTCATTAATTCATAATCTACCCACAATCCACCCATGGTGTAGTGAACCGCAGGGTAAATTCTCATGGGAACTTCGTATGGATTTTCATCGGTGATTTGCTTGTACATGTCAAACAAGTTACCGTATTGTCCTTTAATGATTTCTTTACCTAATTCCAAAAGAGTTGCTTCGTCTGGATTTGCGATACCTCTTTTTGAAGCTTCTGCACGACCATATTTGTTGATCATGTTGTATTTAAAATCCAAATAAACTGCCATCTTGCTTGGCCCAACTCCGTAACCTGCATCGCAACGTTCTTTTGCCGCGCGACTCGCGATATCACGAGGAACTAAGTTACCAAATGCAGGGTATCTTCTTTCCAAATAATAATCTCTTTCTTCTTCTGGAATGTCGTTAGGATGACGCGTATCTCCTTGTTTTTTGGGGACCCAAATACGACCATCGTTTCTCAAAGACTCACTCATCAAAGTCAATTTTGATTGGTAGTGGCCAGAAACTGGGATACAAGTTGGGTGAATTTGAGTGAAACATGGATTACCGAAGTAAGCACCGGCTTTGTGTGCTTTCCAAGCAGCGGTTACATTACTTCCCATAGCGTTAGTACTTAGATAGAAAACGTTACCGTAACCTCCTGTACACAACAATACTGCATGACCGAAATGACGCTCTAACTTACCTGTAACAAGGTTGCGGGCGATGATACCACGAGCTTTTCCTTCGATGGTAACAACTTCAATCATTTCGTGACGCGAGTACATTTTTACGTTACCTAAACCCACTTGACGTTCAAGAGCAGAATACGCCCCCAACAATAATTGTTGTCCAGTTTGTCCAGCTGCGTAAAAGGTACGTTGAACTTGAGTTCCACCAAAAGAACGGTTGGAAAGTGTTCCGCCGTACTCACGTGCAAAAGGAACTCCTTGAGCCACACATTGGTCGATGATATTGGTAGAAACTTCAGCTAAACGGTGAACATTAGCTTCGCGTGCTCTGTAGTCACCACCTTTGATGGTATCGTAGAACAAACGATAAACGCTGTCACCGTCATTTTGATAATTTTTAGCTGCATTGATACCACCTTGAGCTGCGATGGAGTGCGCTCTTCTGGGTGAATCTTGGAAGCAAAATGCAGACACTTTGTAGCCCATTTCAGCTAGGGTAGCGGCTGCAGAAGCACCGGCTAATCCCGTACCAACAACAATAACATTCAGATGTCTTTTGTTAGCTGGGTTTACCAAAGGTACAGAACTTTTATATTTGGTCCATTTTTCGTTAATGGAACCTTGTGGAATTTTAGAATCTAATTTCATACTCACTTTATATTATTAATGGTGATTATTTGATAATTCCCAAATGCATTACCACGGGTATTGCAGCGAAAATTAATGGTACGATTATGGAAAAAGCAGTTCCTAAAGTAGAAATCAATGGGGTGTAAGACTTATGATTGATTCCTAGGGTTTGGAATGCACTAGCAAATCCATGTAGCAAGTGATATGCTAACGAAAAACATCCCAAAACATAAACAACAACAGCAATAGGATTGGCAAATACTTGAACCATTTCAACGAATAAGTTTTCCAAAACCTCTTGAGAGCCAGTATGTTCAACTGCGTATTGTATTTCTCCAAGATGATGTGGCATTCCAAAACGAGAAACTACCCAAAAATGTTTAAGGTGTAATACCAAGAAAATCAAAATAAGTGTACCCAACAAACCCATACTTCTTGAATACCATTTGCTGTTAGCAGAACCTGCAGCTTTTGCATACTTCGCTTTTCGTTTCGCACGGTTGTCGAACACTAACCAAATTCCCTGACCGATGTGGATGATAAATCCTAGGAATAAGAAAATCTCTGTGGTACGAATCAACCAATTTTCAGCCATGAAACGCGCTGCATAGTTGAATGTTTTACCTCCGTCGTTGAAAAAAACGGTGGCGTTAATTAGACAGTGAACCAATAAAAAGGCGATCAAAGATACCCCGGTCACTGCCATAACAAGTTTTCTACCCAAGCTGGACGAAAACAAGAACGACATAACTCCCATAAATGTTTAGTTTTGATTTAGAATTCTGCAAATTTAACAATTCACAACAAGAATAGTTCGTTGATTTTTGAATGCTGTTTATTTAGAATCAGTCAAATTAGTATTCAGATCTTTAAGAGCTTGCATTTTTTGAAGGTATTTACCTACGATGTCAAACTCAATATTGACTAAATCTCCAGCTTTTGCATTTTTTAAACTAGTGTTTTCCCACGTGTAGGGTATGATTGCAACGCTGAATGCATCTGGAAAACTATCCACAACAGTTAAACTAATTCCGTTGAGTGTAACACTTCCTTTACCCACTGTTATTCCTGCATTTTCAGGGTGAGAGATGAAAATCAAATGGGAGCCATCAACATCATGAATTTCATCGATGGTGCCTGTGCAATCTACATGCCCTTGAACAATATGACCATCAAATCGGCCGTTGGCTGGCATACAGCGTTCGATATTTACAATGTGTCCAACCTTCCATTGAGAGAGGCTACTTCGATTCAATGTTTCCTTTATGGCGGTGATGGTATAGGTGTTTTCGTTGGAATTTACACTAGTAACTGTTAAACAGACACCATCGTGTGCAACACTTTGATCTACTTTTAATTCGTGCGCTATCGGACACTGCATAGTTATATCCAAGTTTGTGCCTGCGTTTTTCAATTCCTTGACAACTGACAGAGTTTCTACGATACCGGTAAACATGATGTCCAAATTAAGGACATTTGTTCAGTATAAACAATGCGAAATGTTAAAAAATTCTGACAAGTTGACACTCATTTTTTCGTGGCAAGATGTTTGATTAGAGTAGATTTGTAGTTTAAATAATAAGTTCAAAAAGGAATAACTTAAAAACAAACATGAATACGACTGAGAATCATACTGAGAACGTCAATGAAAATGAATTGAATTCGCATGAGAATGAGAATCCAAATCAAACATCCCCCGAAAACGAAAATGAAGTCAATGAAAAACATGACGATACCCCAGAAATGAGTCCAGAAATGGAGAATGGAGGTTCTGATGCCGTGCAAATTGAACGAGAAAAATACATTCGTTTGTATAGTGAATTTGAGAATTTTAGACGTAGAACTGCAAAGGAACGTCTAGATTTAATTCAAAACGCAAGTAAAGACATCATTGAGAGTTTACTTCCTGTGGTAGATGACATGGAGCGAGCAATTAAAGCCTTGCAGGGAAGTGAAGAGAACAAATCTGCACTAGAAGGAATGGATTTGGTTTATAAAAAATTCTATGGTATTCTGGAGAGAAAAGGTTTAAAGCCGATGGTTGCTGTTGGTGAAACTTTTGATGCTGAAATTCATGAAGCGGTGACCCAATTTGCAGCTCCTAGTCCGGAGTTAGTGGGAAAGGTTATTGATGAAGTGGAAAAAGGATATTATTTGAATGATAAAGTAGTGCGTTTTGCTAAAGTAATCGTAGGTAACTAAAATTCAGAAAAATGAGCAAACGCGATTATTATGATATTCTAGGGGTTTCTAAAAATGCTTCGGCTGATGAATTGAAGAAAGCATACAGGAAGCTAGCAATTAAATATCATCCAGACAAAAATCCCGGAGATAAAGAAGCTGAAGAGAATTTTAAAGAGGCTGCTGAGGCTTATGATGTATTAAGTAACGAAGAAAAAAGAAGACGCTACGACCAATTTGGACACGCAGGAATGGGCGGTGCAGGAGGTTACGGTGGAGGCGGGTTCTCTATGGATGACATCTTTAGTCAGTTCGGTGATGTTTTTGGGGATGATAGCATTTTTGGTTCCTTCTTCGGAGGAGGTGGAGGAGGTCGTGGAAGAAATCGTCGGACTGTAGGCACCAACATCAGAATCAAGTTGAAACTGACATTGGAGGAAATGCGTACTGGGGTTGAAAAGAAGGTGAAATACCGTCGAATGGTGGTAGCTAAAGATGTTAAATTTAGTTCTTGCAGACATTGTAATGGTTCGGGTGTTGTAAAACAAGTTACCAATACATTCTTGGGTCAAATGGCTACTCAAAGTGCGTGTCCCGTTTGTCAAGGATTGGGTCAAGTTATCGAAAGCAAACCAAAAGAAGCGAACGAGCAAGGTTTAATTCCCGAGGAGTTCGAAACTACATTGAAAATTCCAGGTGGCGTTGCTGATGGTATGCAATTAAGCATCCAAGGCAAGGGTAACGATGGTCCAGCAGGTGGAGCTCCTGGTGACTTGATTGTTCTGGTTGAGGAAGTAGCACACGAAGAACTAAAGAGAGATAATAATAACGTCATTTATACTTTGTGGTTAAGTGTTCCTGAAGCGGTGCTTGGAGCTCAGATTGAAGTTCCAACTTTGGATGGTAAGGCCAAAATCAAAGTGGAACCTGGTACACAGAATGGGAAGGTATTGAGACTAAAGGGTAAAGGATTTCCGGATTTAAACGGATATGGAACAGGCGATCAATTGGTGGTAGTGAATGTTTTTATTCCCACAAAAGTGAGCAGTGAAGAGAAGGAAATTTTGTTGAAGTTGCAAGAAAGCAAGAATTTCAAACCCGATGAGAAAGATAAAAGCTTCTTTGATCGAGTGAGAGATTTTTTCTAATTGCCTAAATAATTTATAGTGAATTGAATTGAAAATGCGGATTTATCCGCATTTTTGTTTTTATTTCTTTGTATATGATTCGTATTATTAATCGAAAATCGGGTAACTGGCATATTGCGTTTCGGTATTTTGTATGGTTTTTTGTTTTTGGGATATCCAATTCTGTTGTGAGCCAAAACAGTAAAATGGATTTCAATGATTATAAACCGATTTATTGCGGAGGAGATTTACCTGCAAATTTGAAGAGTCTCAGTAGCAAAAAAGCAATTGAGGCTATGAATCAAATTCAGAATACAGGGAAAACAGGAAGAGAACGAAGAACAGAAGAATCTCATGCGGTTGAAGTAAGCTTTTTTGAAGATCAAATTCTAAGTAGTGGGCAAGTACTTTATGGAAATCCATTGTCGGACTATGTGGAGAAGGTGGGTCAGAGCTTAATTAAAGGGAATAAAGAATTAGTTGAAGAAATCCAATTTTATGTGCTGCGTTCACACGTGCCTAATGCCTATACTACCTCCAATGGTTTAATATTCGTTAGTGTTGGATTGTTGGTTCGATTGGAAAATGAATCACAACTCGCTGTGATTTTAGCCCATGAAATTCAGCATTACGTTAAGAAACACTCTTTGTTGCAGTATAAAGAAAATCGCAAAGTTATGGCTACGAGTTCTCGTAATTCTAATTTTGAGGATAAGTTGAAATCTATCTACAGATTCAGTAAAGATCAAGAATTTGAAGCTGATGATTTGGGATATGAAATGCTTAAGAACACAAATTATGACTTAAATGAAGGTATTTATGTGTTCGAAATGTTGAAGTATACGGATTATCCATTTCTAGAAACGCCTTATTCAATCGATTCTTTAGCAAGTGAAAATTATATTTTCCCTCAAACCGTTCGGGATCTTGCTGCCGCTTCGATTAAATCGGTTATGGAGGCAGAGGTGAAAAATAGAGTCATGGACGAGGCTGATTTGGAAGGAACACATCCCAGTTTGAATCAACGTATTCTGATTTTGAAAGATCGAATTGCGAAGTTGGATATGACAGGAAAAAAGCGATTTATTTTAGATGAAAGCGCTTTTCATTACATGCAGAAGATAGCACGTCATGAATTACTCTTGTTGTACATGCGTCGTTCGGATTATGGGCAGTCGTTTTACCTCTCCAAAGTGATGGAATTGCTTTATGGGAAGAGTCTCTTTTTATCGAAGGTGAGAGCTATGAGTATTTATGCTTTGGCAGAACATCGTTTTAGAGGAAAAAACTTAAAAGACTTTGGTTGTAGTGTGTCTGATAATAAGGGTGAATGGAGGAATTTCTTTGCAGAAATTAATTCATTGACAGAGAAAGAACTCGGTGCATTTGCTGTTCGAGTAATTTGGCAGGAATGTTTAAAGTATCCTTCAGATGCATTTTTATTGGATGTAAGAGATCGAGCCTTTCGTACTTTGCAAAATAAAGGTCGGGTATATGTAATGGATTTTTTGGCATTTGTTCCTTACAGTAAAAGATCAGTAACTAATTCAAATTCGGCGGTTACGATTGCTCCCGGCAGTGGACAAGCTATTAAATCAGAAATTCCGGTTGCTCCTAAAGAAGAAAATGGGTCGAACTTATTGAAAAATCCGAGGAGTAGATCTCAATCATCTGCGACTGATAACAATGTAGGTTCCTCAATTGTTCCTAATGATCAGTTGCCTTATTTTTACGGTGCATTGCTTGATTTGCCAAAGCAAGATGAATTAAAAAAGTATCTTGAAAGTGTAAAAATTGATTTTGATTTATTGTCGAAGAATACCCCTAAACTAACTCCTTCAGAGAGGAGGGCGAAATTTGAAAAAGAGCAAAAAGAGAAATACAGACGACCCAATCCTGAAATTGAAGGTATTGTTGTTTTTCAACCTCAGGTTTCATTTACAAATGCCCTAAGCAGATCGAATAAGAAAAAATTGTTCAGTGAGGAAAAATATAGAGAGCAATTAACAAAACATTGGTTATATGTAGGTAAGGTTTCAGGCTTAAATGTAAAGGTTTTGACCAATACTGCAGGTTCTGAATTGACCACTGAATCGTTGAATGATTATGCTCAATTGAATGATTGGATGATGGAGCGATTGAATAATGACACCAACGAAATGTTACTATTTTATTCTCAATACGTTAATGAGCCCATGAAAGATTTTCAAACGGATTTGCTTTGTTGGACGAAGGTAGATTATAAAATAGTTCCTAGAGAGCTTCAATTGGATTATTTGTTGTATTCTATTTTTTATCCTCCGATTTTACCCTATTATTTGTATTGGCAGTTCCAGTTAGATTCATACTTAAAGGAATTTACCATCGTTTACGATACCAAAACATCCAGAGTTAAATATCAAAGAAATAAGTATTTAGAAACTAAAATGACTGATGCAATGCTTAAAGCTCAAATATATGAAACCCTTTATGAATTGAGGCACACTCGTTAACTAATAAATAGAATTTAACTAAGAACCAAAATTATAGAAAATATTCTCTGAGCGTATTACAGAAAACGAATTTAAACTCAGAATAAAATTAACCCATCAAAAGTCCCAAAAAATGAAAAAAATCGATTCACTTTATAGGTATAAATCGTTCGCAAATAAAAGTTCCAAAAATAGTTCCACTGAAAATGGTGAATCCGTTGCTTTAAAACTTGATTCTATATTTAGGTTAATCCGTAATCTCAAACACCCCAAGGTGAATGCATGGATTTTTTGTTCGCTTTATATAGCCATGCAGCCTTTTGGAGTATTCAGTCAATCAAATCCAGGCTATTTGGGTAAAACGCAGTTAGTTGAAGTACATGCGCTTACGGAGTGGGGTAGAGTTTTGAGTTTTAATCCGACCGTAGTTACTTCCTTTGGATTATCGTACGAAATAGCACGAAATAAGAATTTTGGTATTTTGGTTGGATTTAGAACAAGTAATCAAAAACGTTATGCGGACGGTTATGAACCTCAATTCCATGTAGAGTCTGTTGATGATTATGTGAGTCCTAGAGAAGCTGATTTAGTAAATGGAAAGGATATCGATTATTTGTCTTTTTCAAATAATGAGCTTTACATTCAATTTAAACGATATAATACCAACAAAGGTGCTTTAGCGCCTTTTGGGTCTTATTGGGGACTTGAATTAAGTGGATCTCAGCTAACATCAAATGATAATCGGTTGCGTTTTCAACAATATGTTTGGCCGAATGGATTCGTAGATTTACCGATAACGAAGAGCAATAGTACTGTTTTGGCTTTTATCCCTTCAGTGATATTTGGCAATAGACAGATGCTAACCGATGAGATTTCATTGAATGTTTTCATGGGATTAGGTACTGTTTTGTTTCACAATTCAAAGAACATGACCATATACGATGAATACGTTGATTCTGAAAAAGAAGTGGTTGATTATATGATGGTTCGCCCAGTTGCTTTTAGTAGATTGGTCAGTGCTGGTTTCAATTTGGGTTATTTCTTTTAGCCCAAAAATCTTTGTAAAGTGGAAGTGGAGGCATAAAAAAAGGCTATTTCTTTTTCGAAATAGCCTTTTTTTATGCCTATAACTGATTTAAAATAGTCAAACGATCACATTTTAGTCCATTGGTTCTAGTAAATCATTTTTTAATTTCCAATTAAAAGAAATTAACTAAACTTTTTTGTATCGCCAGTTTATATTCGAAGTCTAAGGAAATTTTGGGAATTTTTGGAAATCGGGTTTGCGCTTTTCCAAAAATGCTTTTTTGCCTTCTTGTGCTTCTTCAGTTAGATAATAAAGCAAAGTTGCATCGCCAGCTAATTCCATTAATCCATGTTGACCGTCCAATTCAGCATTGAATGCTCTTTTTAACATGCGTATTGCCATTGGACTTCTTTCCATGATGGTTTCACACCAAGATACGGTTTCGTCTTCCAATTGAACTAAAGGAACTACTTTGTTCACTAAGCCCATGCGTTCACATTCATCCGCAGTATATTGACGACACAAATACCAAATTTCACGAGCTTTCTTCTGGCCTACGTGACGTGCTAAATAGCTGCTACCAAATCCCCCGTCGAAACTACCTACTTTCGGTCCAGTTTGACCAAATTTGGCATGATCTGCCGCTATGGTTAAATCACAAACTACATGAAGCACATGTCCACCTCCTATAGCATAGCCGTTTACCATGGCAATTACCGGTTTAGGGATAGAACGGATTTTTTTATGTAAATCCAAAACATTTAAACGAGGTACACCCGAATCATCCACGTAACCACCAATCCCTTTTACGTTTTGGTCGCCACCGGAACAAAATGCTTTGTCGCCAATTCCAGTTAGAATTATGGTGCTTATGTTTTGACTTTCGCGACAAATTTCCATAGCATCTAACATATCCATTACCGTTTGAGGGCGGAAAGCGTTGTATACTTCTGGACGATTTATGGTAATTTTTGCAATTCCATTGTAGAATTGAAAGAGTATATCGGAATACTCTTTAATGGTTTCCCAATTTCTTGTGCTCATTGGATACAAAGTTATCCAATTTGCACAAGAAATGCATGGGAACAGAGCAATTTTTAACCTCCAATACTGATTCCAAAGCTCATGGTTCTAGCATTGGGTAATCCTTCATTCTTTTTGAACACATCCATCATCGAATATCGAGCGTAGATGGCAATATTTTCATATTGAATAAGCGCAAACGGTTGTAAAGAAAAATGATTCAAATTGAAATCATCGTAATGTTTAATCTTGTTGTCGTTTTCAAATTCTACTTTGCTGTAACTATGAACTAAATAACCACCTTGAACTCCTACTCGAATTTGAAAACTTGGGTTTCTAGACTTGTTTTGAAATCCTAGTGCTACTGGCATTCCAATGTAATGGCTGATTAATTTTGATTTGGTAGAAGTTACATTTCCGCTGCTTGTGGGATCTTCTAAAAAGTACTTGAACTCACTGTTGTTTGGGGTTAAACGCACTTGACTATTTGCGAATCGGTAGTTTTGAATATCGTACGATATTCCATTCCATAAGCGCAGTTTTCCTCGAATCAAATTGATGCCCCAATTGTGTTGAAATCCCCAGTTTAAACTTTTACCATTACTCAATTCTGGAATTGTATTGTAATGAATTTGAGTGGTTGATGGTTCATTGGGTTGCATTTGTAAAAATCCAACACTGAAACGTGTATCTGTAGTAATGAAGCGTACTTTCTTGCGTTTTTTAGGATTAGGATAATCGAATATTTCATCGTATTCATCTGAATTTTGTTGTGTTTCTTCACCTACTTTTTCCATTTCCTTGCCTAGTTTTTCAATTTCTACTTTTAATTCTTCCATTTCATCTTGAAAATCTACTTCAGGCTTTTCTGGTTGCGTTTCTGTTCTGGGAGCTTTAATAGTGGTGTCTTCTAAATAGATGTCCACCTTGGAATCATCTTCCAAAATAGGCTGATCGGTTTTAAATTCAATTTTTCGAATCATTACCGTTTCGTTTGCTGGTTTTTCAGATTTTCGAATGCGTAAAGTGGTTTTATTTTGGAAAATTTTAACGTTAACCAAGAGTGATTGTGAGTCCACATTTACTTTTCGAGTCATTCCAAATTCAGACTCGTCAGATGAACCAATTAAATCGGCATTTAGGGAATCGTTCAACTTTTCGATTTTAGACGAAAAATCTTTCCAGTAGTTTCTGTTTATTTTTACGGAACTATCCGCAATGATTATTAGCTCTCGTTTTTTTTGAGCCATCAAGGGTTGAGTAAACTGGAATAAACCAGTAATCAGAATCATGGATGATAAAATATGGTTTTTCATGATATTGTTAGTTAAACAGTGTATTTTTATGTATTGAATGTATTGTGTTGTTGAAACGTAGTTTTCTATCAGTTTTTTTGCTGTTCCGTGGCTCGTCTGTAGGGATGCGAATCCGTAAGATTGCATACCCAAAATGAAATTCTCGGATGTTTAAATATGATTACTGTGAATTTTTCAATTAACGTTGCACCAGTGTTGTGTGCATTATTACGGACTTGGATGCGATGTTAATACCCACTTCAGGAACCCAGGTATTTTTCTGTTTTCGAGTGGATAATCGCACTTCTGGGAGTCTGCCATAGCGCAATTCTTGAGCCGCTTCCTTGAGCCATTGTCTTTTAATGGATTTGATTTCTTTGTTGAAGGCATCTTCAGTTTCCAAATTGGCATAAACAATTTTTACATCGCGATCGTCGGATTCTTGAAAAGGTAAATTATTGCTTTCAAGGGATTTAGAGTTGGATTGATTTTGATTACCCCATGCTGAATTTTGATTTGATAGGTTCAAGTTTTCTGACTTATCGGTTCTTTCAGAATTGTTTGAGTAACCTTTAGCAGAATGGCTAGAACTAGTTGCTATTTGTATTGGAGGAATAATGGAAGTAGTTTCTTTTGTTTTTTCAGAGGATGAAAGTTCGGTTTTTTTCAAATAATTAAATTTGACGTTTGATACAGAATTTAAATCAACGTGTTTCTTGGTCTGGGAGTATTTTGGATTTATGGTATGACCTGCAACAACTTCATATGATTCATGTGTTGATTTTTGAAGTTTGGAGTTCCGGGAGTTGGCATATTGAGAATCCTTATTACTAGTAATTTCATTAGTAGTAGATGAATTTAAAACTGAAGGGATATTCTTGTAATTATCTGTCGCTACTGAATTGGAATCTATGTTGCTCAGATAGAAGGAACTTTTTGTTTTGAACACAAAAGCAATCCCCAGAATCAAGACAATAGATGCAGCAATACTCCATTGTTGTAAATTGCGTTTGTTAACAAACCCAATATGAAGTGCTGAATTTGATTTGTTTTGTGAAATGTTGCGTAGGGTTTGCTTATTGGGGAAGGTAAATTCATTTTTATTACTATCGGCCGAACTGCTTACAGGGGATTTGCCCAATTCGTGTTGAATAATCTGACTTGTTTCAGCGCTCCAATCGGTATTCAAGTATGTAAGTTTCAATTCCTGATAGAATTTCCATTCTGCTGGATTTTGTTTGATTTCTTCCAACAAAGAATGTGCTTCTTGGCCATTCAAATTGCCTTCGAGCAATTCGAAAATCTGCCATTCGCGTTCTTCAGATATGTGATTTAAGTGGTTGTTCATACAGTTTATATATAGTATTCCATTTTACCCAATAGTTGTTGCATTTGTTTTCTTCCTCGAAAGATATTTACCTTAACTTGTGCTTCAGAGATATTCATAATCTCTCCAATTTCTGCATAGGAATATCCTTCATAATCTCTCAGCATAATTGCGTTTCGGTGAGCATCAGATAGTGAATTCAAGGCTTGATCGAGTACTCGTTTCAAATCCTTGAACTCAGCTACCTCTGTCGTAGGTACTTGCTCAAGTTCTTCGTTCCAATCGGCTTCTTTACGCTGTTTTCGAATCATATCGATCAAATAGTTATAAGCTACACGGAATAGGTACGATTTACTTTTTTCCAGATTTACATTATTTCTGTTTAACCAAAGTTTTTCGAAAGCCGTTTGAACTATTTCTTGAGCTTCCTCTACCACTTTTATGTTTTTCAGAGCAAAGCGATACAGAGCATCACTGTGTAGTTCCACAATTTGGTTAAACTCTTTTTCGCTCATTCTGTTTTGTTAAAACGATTCGACCTTCGATAAGTTACAATATCTTTGAAAAAAAATGGAAAATAAAGATCAAAAGTGGTTTGAATCCTGGTTTGATACCGAATATTATCACGTTTTATACAAACACAGAAATCATCAGGAAGCTGAACAATTCATTAGCACATTGGTGAAATACCTGAATTTACAGCCAGGTTCTACCGTGTTTGATCTTGCTTGCGGCAAAGGTAGACATTCTATAGAACTTCATTCTCATGGGTTAAACGTGTTGGGTTTGGATTTATCGTCGGCGAGCATTGCTTACGCTCAGAAATTCGGGAATGCAGAACTCCAATTCCAAGTTCATGATATGCGGTCGCCTTTTGGTGAAGATCGTTTTGATGCTGGATTCAATTTATTTACCAGTTTTGGTTATTTTGGCAATTCAGAAGAAGATGTTTTGGCATTAACCAATTCCTATAAATCCTTGCATTCAGGCGGTTACTTCGTTCAAGACTATATAAATGCTGAACCCATTTTAGACTTGCTTCCCCAAAAAGGAGAAAAAATAGAACTTCTCGATAACAGGGAAATACAATTTTGTTGGAAAAAACAACTGGAATCTCAAACCATAGTTAAAGATATTCAAGTAACAGATTCATTTAAGCATTTTCATTTTCAAGAGCGGGTACAAGTTTATACAAAAAACCAATTAACGGAACTACATCAAGCAGCTGGATTTCAGGTTGTGCGCGTTTTTGGTGATTATCAATTGGGTGAATATGTTGCACAGAAGTCTCCTCGAATTATTATAATTTCGAAAAAATAAATTTTAATCGACTGTTTGATGCTGGAATATTTAAATCAATTAGATCAACGACTTTTTGTTTGGGTTAATCAGGAATACGCCTTCGATTGGTTGGATGTCCCGATGATATGGTTGAGTTCAACTTGGCTTTTTGTGCCATTGTATATCTGGGGTGTATATCGATTGATTCGTAAATGGAATAAACAAAGTTGGATTCCCATTGCATTGTTATTGTTGGCATTTGGTTTAGCTGATAGTATCAGCACTCGAGTTCTTAAGGATAATACACACCGTTTAAGGCCTTGTTTTGATACAGAATTATCTGCGAGTGTTCGACTTCCTGATGGATTACCTGGCAGTAAATACGGTTTTGTAAGTTCGCATTCGGCCAATGCGTTTGCCGTTTATCCTCTACTAATGTTATTTGTGTTTTCCAGTAAATCATCCCCCGAAAACATGAATAAAAGATATTGGCAATGGAATAAGCAACAGAAGATGGGTTATTGGATTATGTTTGTTATAGCTTGTTTTGTAGCTTATTCCAGGGTGTATCTCGGCCGACATTATGTTGGAGATGTATTAGGAGGTGCAATACTTGGGCTGTTAATAGGTAACAGTATTTGGTATTGGTTCTGTCAAAATTCGAGAAAATGGCTGGGCTAGGTTTATTGCAATTATTGCGAAAATTAGGATAGGAGAATGAATGGGTTTAGTTTTGAAATGGAAAAAGGATCAAAAGTTATTTAAACTATGAATTACGAATTTATAATTGCAAATGCCCAAGTGGCGCCATTTGTGGCAAGTATTCAGTTGAATCGACCGAAAGAATTGAATGCGCTAAATTTACAATTGATGGGAGAAATCCGTCATTGTTTAGAGGTTTTTGATAACGACGATTCTATTCGAGCAATTGTTATTCACGGTAATGAGCGTGCCTTTGCAGCTGGAGCTGATATCAAACAGATGGCTGGGAGAACGGCGGTTGATATGCTTAAAATTGATCAGTTTTCAACCTGGGATTCTATTCGTAAAACGAAAAAGCCTCTCATTGCTGCTGTGAGTGGATTTGCTTTGGGTGGTGGATGTGAATTAGCTATGTTGTGCGATATGATTGTTGCAAGTGAAACAGCTCAATTTGGACAGCCTGAAATAAATATTGGTGTTATGCCAGGTGCTGGCGGAACACAACGATTGACTCGAGCAGTAGGTAAAGCCAGAGCAATGGAGATGGTATTAACGGGTAATTTTATTAGTGCAGAAGAGGCAAGGGAAGCAGGTTTGATCAATAAAGTAGTACCTGTAGAATTGTATTTGGATGAGGCTATTAAATTGGCCTTAAAAACAGCCGAAAAATCCCCTATCGCTATTCAATTAGCTAAAGAAAGTGTACTTAAAGCCTTTGATACAGGTTTACAAGAGGGTTTGTTCTTTGAACGCAAGAATTTTTATATGCTGTTTGCTACTGAAGATCAAAAAGAAGGTATGAATGCTTTTGTAGAAAAGCGTAAGCCTGAGTTCAAGAATAAATAAAAAGTTCGTTTAGTGAGGGTAAAACATTATTAGTGAGGGTAACGGATACCACAATATACTTTCTGACCAATTAGTGGTTACTACATGTGTTAACACGCGGGGTTTTACATTGCTAATATTTTACATTGCTAATATGGAGAAATAAGAGGAGGTATTTATTGTCAATGAATTAATTGAGTTGTTCTAATAAAGTAATTTATCTGCTATCAATCAAAATAAAAAAAGGCTATCAGAAATTTCTGACAGCCTTTTTTTATTTGGTGTAAAAACACCTATTTGAGTTTTGTTATTACTTAACGTCAGCCCAAACTGCGTTTACGAAATACATTTCTGTTGCAGAAATTTTCTTCCAAACAACAACAACAACTGCAGTGTTGCTCTTGTTGAAGTTCCACCAACCGAAACCGTATCCGATTTGTGCTTGCAATTGAGCATCCAAAGAAGTTTTTGAAGCTTGAGATGGGCTTTCAAATTTGAAAGATGCAGTTTTTTCAACTTCTGTAGCTGTAGTAGGATTAGACCAATCAGCATTGTCACCGAAAGCAACAGGTGCTCCAGCCCAAACAGACTGATTGAAGAAAGTTCTACCAGTTGAAGTTGTTTTAGCTGAACCACGAATGATGTTTTTATGTTCAACTGAAGAGTGAGTATTACCTACATATTGGTAAGCTTGAATTGATTTTTCAACAACCAATACGCTGGTGTAATAATCAGCACCTGCTTCAGGAGCAAAAGCCTTCATTTTGTATTTGATGCTGATATCGTTACCAGAAGCTGTTGCACTAGCAGCAACACCTATTTCAGGTTTGCTTTGGTTGTACTGGTCAGCAAAATCAGTGATTTGTTGCAAAGTTACAGCGCTATTACCCAATACAGAGTTATCGCAGTAGAAATGAGGAATGTAACCGTTAGGTTTGCAAACAGCGTACAATTCAGTCGCAAAAGGAGCGAAAAACAAAGAATCTGGCTTGCCTGGTTTCAATGCAATTGAATTTAATAATGACAAACCAACTGAAGTTTGAGGATGTAAATCCAAGCTGATCAATTGGTCAGTAGTTCTAGCTGCAATAGCAGATTTGAATAATGGTCCACCAGTTAAACCACAAGGTCCACACCATGTAGCAGTACTATAAACCAATAATGAACGTTGTTTTTCAGCAACTGTCAAAGGCGCAGGTCCTGTAGTTGCTGGATCTTTCTTACAGCTTTGCATTACACCTACTGCACCAGCTGAAATCAAAGCAAGAATTAATAATTTTTTCATTGTTGTAGAATTGTTATTTGGCGAATTACGTACATTTTTATGGCATTTCAAAAAAAAAGCGGGTTTAGATATACCTTTGTGACAATGTCAGGTAAAATTGCTCAACAAAGCTTCTGGGCATCGGTAGTGAATTATTCCGGAAGTTTGATCGGATTGTTTACTACTTTTTATCTATTTCCATTAGTATACACAGAATCTGAAAATGGAATAATCGGTCTGTTTATTGAAATGGGTGCGCTTTTAGCTGGCGTAGCCCAATTGGGAACGGGTTACTCCATTTGGAAATTTTTTCCTCGTTTTAAAAATGATTCTGGTCACAACGGAGTGGGCTTTTGGTTGTTACTTATTCCTCTGTTAGGATTTATCCTAGTTGCTCTTGTGTTGTTGTTCTTTAACGAACCAATCATGCAGTACATTGGTCGTAGTTCTGATGATTTCAAACCCTACTATTTGTGGTTGCTTCCTTTCATTTTCTTTTTTGTTTACAATAATGTGTTTGAAGTGTTTTCAGCTTCTATTGGTAGTATAATTTGGGCATCTTTTCTCAGAGAAAATGTGGTCCGAATTTTCTTAGGAATTATTGGTTGGTTGTATTTTATACAATTTCTGCCATTTCATCATACCGTACATTTGGTGCCTGCTGTTTATGCGCTAGTGGCCATTTTGAATTTAATGTATATCCTGCGAAATACCCAGCTAGGATTTAAACCCAATTTGACATTCATTCATGAATCTCCTGGTTTGAAAACGGAATTTGCTAAATATACACTGTATTTATTCTTTACATATACTGCGAATATGATTGTTCAGCGATTGGATTTTGTGATGATCAGTTCTTTGAAAGGATTTTCAGATACTGGAATCTATCGGATTGCTGTTAGTATGGCCGTATTAATTGAAATTCCCACTCGAAGTATCTTGCAGATCTCCAATCCTAAGTTATCAGAAGCTATGCACGCGGGCAACAGCTCGGAAATGAAGCGACTTTATGAAAAAACAAGTTTGAATCAATTTGTGTTAGGCGCTTTAGTTTTATTGTTGTTGTGGATCAATATAGATTACTTCTATACCTTAATGCCCAATGGTGAAAAGTATATAGCAGGTAAGTGGGCCTTGTTTTTTTTGGGGATAGGAAAGCTAGTTATATTGATGCAGGGTAATTCAAGTGCTATGCTTACATTTTCCCATAAGTATTATTTATCGCTGTTAGTGAATGTAACAGCCGTTATTGTTGGTATTTTGCTAAATAATTGGGCTATTCCTATCTGGGGGATTGAAGGGGCAGCAATAGCCACAGCTGGGACTTGGGCCGCCAGTAGTACTGTTGTGGTAATTTTGATCTGGAATATCTTTAAATTAACTCCATTTTCCCGAGGATTGTGGAAGTCTATATTGCTTTTTACACTGGTTTTTCTTCTTTCGAATTTCTGGAAAATTAACCCCAATCACCCTATGAGTTTGGTGTTATTCGGTTTGAAATCGATCGTATTTTTCGGAGGAAGTATATTAGTAATTTACCACTTTCGACTATCCGACGATATTCGAAGTATGGTAGAAAAGGGGATACGGAAACTCGGGAAAAACTAATTAAATGTTGTAAATATCGTGTTTGTACCGCGATAAATTTTCGGGTTTTGAAAACCATTCAATGGTCTCTTTTAACCCATCCTTCAATGGAATATTGGGTTTCCATTGTGTATGTTCAAACAGTTTTTCTGCTGAACCCAATAATCGAAACACTTCACTATTTGCAGGACGCAAACGGTCAGTATCCGTTTCAATCTTGGATGAAGGATGGATTAAGTCAATTAATAATTGTGCGAGTTCACCAACACTAATTTCCTGTTGTGTAGCAATGTTCACTTCATGTCCAATAAGACTTTCATTTTCTGCAATTTTTACGAAGCCTTTAGCAGTGTCTTTAACATAAACTAGATCACGCGTTGGTGTAGTATCACCCAATCGGATAACGGGCTCTTTATTGAGCAATTGAGTAATGATAGTAGGGATTACTGCTCTAGCTGATTGACGTGGGCCATAAGTGTTAAATGGGCGAACCAAGGTAACAGGTAGGCCAAAACTTCTGAAGAAACTATCCGCCATGACATCGGCACCAATTTTTGAAGCGGAATAAGGTGACTGTCCTTGTTTGGGATGGGTTTCTGTAATGGGTACAAATTGGGCGGTTCCATATACTTCTGAAGTAGAAGTAACCAATATACGTTCGATATTCAGACGTTTTGCCGCTTGAATAATGTTTAAAGTTCCACGAATATTGGTGTCTACATAACTATCAGGAGAATGATAACTGTATGGAATGGCAATTAAAGCGGCCAAATGAAAAACTACTTCACAACCTTCCATAGCCGTATAAACCCCATTTGGATCGCGCACATCTCCAGCAAAGACTTCAATTTTTGCTAATGTTTCTTTTGGAAAGGTGTCCAACCATCCCCAAGAATTGAAAGAATTATAATAAACAAAGGCCTTAACATGAGCGCCACAGTCAATCAAATGTTCAACTAAGTGACTTCCAATAAAACCATCTGCTCCTGTTACAAGAACTTTTTTTCCAGCAATTTTCATTTGTTACAAAGGTAATTTTTTTCTTTGATACGCATCAATGAAGCTATTTTCGGTTGCATTATAAATTTTTTGATTACGGAAATTTGCATATTCTGCAAGTCTATAGTGCGCATAAAAGGCTTTAGTCAGATTGGTGTAGAATTCGTGCATTCTAACCGACCGATTTTCAGGATGTCGAAGAGGAATCCATTTGGTCTCGACTTCATAGAAATGATCGTCTCTCATCATCAATTGGTTATCTTGATTTACCACTAAGTTTGAATGAAAGTTGCTTTCAACTCCCAGAAGATAGATTTCTTTAAACTGATAATTAATTGCTTGGAAAATGCAGGTGTTAATTACATTTTGGCTTTGAGGACTTCCCAGCCCAGTTTGGTAAATCCAGTTTTCAAAAGGTTGAAACCCTTTTACTACAGTGTAATTGAAGAATTGTATCGAAAACTTGTTCTCTATCAGTTTTTGAACAATGGGTGATTTCCTAAAAAGCTGTGGTACAAAAAGAGTTATATCCCAGTCTGCTGCTAGAATTGTTCTCCAAGCTTGAACAATAAGTTTCTGGGTACCTAAGAACTTTTCATTGGATATAACTGCAGGAGCTAGTTCTGGATTTTCTAGGGTTTCTAAATTAAAGTTGAAGAAAGCCTTATCTAAAAACACATAAAATTCAGGTTTAACTTGATTGAAAATCGGTTGAGATGCGAATAGATTCACCGTCATCAACTGGTAATTCGTTCTTTGAAATTTTGGATCTGCTAAAGTTTCTGTGGCTGATGGACCATTTCCCAGTATGATCAAGGGCAGATCATTCGGTTTCGTGATTTTTTTAAAAAAACGACTCTGAATAACGATTTTACCCAAAGATAAACCAGTTTGAATTAAATTATTGATCATGAATTAAATCGTTGTAATATCCCGACTGCATTTTAAACTCCAATTCTTTCCAATCTTCTGGTGTGTCCAAGTCAATCATCATTTCCCAAGGTTGAACCATTTTTGTAATTTGTTGCATCTCATGCATCGGTTGTTTCTGTAATGAAGCAGAATTAATAACATAAATACTACCATTTATTACATACGCAGGAGGGCAATCTTGACGGCGAGTAAAATTACTGTCTATACTCCTATGGATATATCCATTTTGATTTTCAAGGAAGATGTTATAATATGGATTGAAAGGACTTTCACAAACACTAACTACCATGTCACATGCTTTCGATTCATATAAATCCAAACATGTTTGAACATCTTGTTTTTTTCGAAGTGGCGAAGTTGCTTGTAGAAGTAAAATTGAATCAAATAATGGCTGATCATTGATTTTACATTGATTATTGTAATAATCCAATGCATGCAGTAAAACCTCTCGGCTACCGCTCGTGTCAGTTGATAAATTTTCAGGTCGAATGAAAGGAGGTTTTACACCCATTTTTGTGGCAATCTCTATGATCTCAATAGAATCGGAGCTAATACAGATTTGGTCTTTAGGGAATATACTTAAGGCTGTTTCAATGGAATATTGAATTAAAGGTTTTCCCATTAAAGGTTTATGATTTTTTCCGGGGATACCTTTAGAGCCACCTCGAGCTGGAATAATACACAGTGTTCTCATGATTTTTAGAAATCAAATAGATGTAGTGACTTGATGTCTTCCTGTGATTTTTCGTAATCCTGCATGGATCCAATGTCGTTCCAATACCCTAAAATTGGAAACGATTGAACACTTTGATGGTTGTTTAAAGCGTTTTCTATAAAATCAGTGGCATTGTAAAATGTGTCTTTAGGCAGAGAATTTAAAAGAGATGAATTGAATAAATAGAACCCGGCATTGGCTTGAAATGTATAGGTGGGTTTTTCTACTAAAGAGGCAATTTTGTCGTTTTTTTCCTCCAACACAGCGTATGGAAGTGTTACTTTATGGGGGATAGTAGCAATACAAATGTTTGCATTTGATTGTGCGTATTTCAGATACATTTCTTCTAAATCGATGTTGCTTAATAAATCTGCGTTAAACAGAAGAACATGATTGTTTGAAAGCTCTGGTAACATAGATAATGCACCGATGGTACCCATTGGCTGGTTTTCTTCAATATAACGAATGGTGCAATTCCATTGACTACCGTCACCGAAATGTTCAATGATTTGTTCTTTTAAATATCCAACACATAGAAAAATCTCTTGAATTCCAAATTGAAGTAGACGCTTAATATTAATTTCTAGAATGGGAATATTGCCCACTTTAAGCATGGGTTTGGGTGTATTTATGGTTAAGGGACGTAAACGCATTCCCAATCCTCCAGCCATGATTACCGCACTAACGGGTAGATAACTTTTTAGTTTTTTGAAATTTAATATTTCAATTAAACTTAAATCATGGGAGAGTAAAGGGATTATGTCTACATCTTTGCTCCTCCACTCACGAATTTGATTAAGATCTATTTGGTTTTTTACGATGTACTTAAAGGATTTAAATGCAAATTTTTCACAGCTATCCTGCACAGATAAACCTTCCAATAATCCTCTGCGAATATCACCATCGGAAATAGTTCCAATGATTTTGTCTGATTCGTTCAATACAAAAAGTACCCGAGCGTGACCGGATTCGCCCATTTTTTTAATAGCTTCAGACAATGGTGCATTTTGTGAAATGGTATGACTTTCGGTGTTAATCATATTATTTGAAGTCAATGTTATGGAATTTTTTTAAAATTAATGACTTAGAAAAGCGATTTTTTATAATTCTATTTTAATTTAGGAAAACAATGTTCTCATTCTAAGTTGTGTTTGATTATTCCAATGAGCGGCATTGTTATTGTGATACTATGAACGGTCAAGTTTAAAATCACTTGGGGTTAGTGGACTACCCATTTTAACTGATTTTTGTAAAGTTTTTCCTACTATTTGGGGTAGTTGCATTGGTGAAATTTCTACTAAAGGTCTTAATAAATCAAAATCGCTTTCTTCTAATATGTGTCCTTCCATTAAATCTTTATTGAAATACAATCCCTTACGCGCAATATTTTTATTTTTTAACTCGGATTCTGTTGGAGTTTTTAGACCAGTTCCAGCAATGGATTTTTCAACAATTCGAATTCCAGAGCATAATCTATGAAGTTCTTCAGGGTTCAATGAAGCTTTATGGTCAGGGCCGGGTAATTCTTTGTCTAGAGTGAAGTGTTTTTCAATTACACTAGCTCCAAGTGCTACTGCAGCAAGTGAAACTTCAACACCTTCTGTGTGATCTGAATATCCAATTTGAGTTCCGAACTGATTTTGAATATCTAACATTGCTAGTAAATTTACATCATTAGGTTTTGTTGGATAATCAGTGTTGCAATGTAAAATAGTAATCTCTTCTTGGGGGATTTCTAAATTCATTAATACCTCTATTGCATCTTTAATTTCTTCAATAGTAGCCATTCCTGTGGATATGATTACCGGTTTTTTAAAAGATGCAATCTTTCTTAAGTAGGGAAGGTTGGTGATTTCCCCTGATGGAATTTTAAAAAGACCCATGTTCAGTGAATTTAAAAAATCTAAACTCTCTAAATCAAAGCCAGTAGACAGAAATTGAATTCCGCATTTTTTAGCGTGCTCGATCAATTCTAGATGATGTTCATAACTCAGTTCCAGCTGTTTAAGCATGGAAAATTGATCGGAGCTTTCCGGATCGTTAGCTTTCTGGTAATCTGCTTTGCTGGCAGATTTAGTGACCAAATTTTCAGCTTTGAATGTTTGAAATTTTACATAATCAGCTCCTGCAGATGCAGCAACTTCGATCAGTTTTTTCGCATTATCAATGCTTCCATTGTGGTTAACTCCGGCTTCAGCTATAATTATGGTTTTATATGGGGAATTAGGTCTCACGAATATATTTGGGTTTGAATGTGTAAGAAAAATGATGATGTGTCTAAAATGAATGATCTTTATGTATTGAGTTTTAACCGGATATTTAATAGAGATATCATTTATTTTATTTGATTTTTACAGTGATTTGTTGAAGTTGTAAGGTAAATTTATCAGTTTTACTTTATTTAATTTACTAGCCGATTGCCTATCCATTTCCCTCCATTAGGTATATTTTTAGTTACTACAGAACCTGCTCCTACGGTCACATTATCGCCAATTACTAATCCTGGTAATACTGTAGAATTCGCTCCAATTAGTGTGGTTGAGCCAATTCTAACATTTCCCAAAATAACGCTACCAGGGGCAATATGGCTGTGATTTTCAATATGACATTCATGTTCTATTATACTCCCGGTATTTAAAATACAGTTATGGCCTATATTGGCCATACTGTTAACACAAACATTTTTACCAATGTAATTTCCTGAGCCCAATTTCACGTTAGGTGATAAATTGGTTGAGGCGTCAATGATGTTTATAAATATGGTATTTAGTTCATTTTTGACTGAAAAGTCTGTTTCACTAATATCGGAATTAGTTGTGTTGTTGAAATTATCGATTAAAGGTTTTAAATTCAGTCGTTCTAAGATGAGATTAAACGCACGTTTTCTAATTGTATTGTCGCCAATTCCAATGATAAATTGATAAGGAATTAAATCAACTAAATTATCGCCTTCGAAGCCAAGGTAGTTTAAATGAAAAGGATTATTTGCTACAGGTTGTTTATCGAAATAACCCGCAATATTCATACTCATAGTGGTAGAAGATTCAAGCACTACAAAAGCATGTCCAGAATTTCCGAGTATGGCGATTTTTTTTGTCATTTTTACAATGTAATTGGATCAAATTAATCTAGATAGATTAAAATGGATTGGATGGAATATTTACAATGGTGTTAGCCAAGTATTTTGAATTTGTTTGATCATCGGCTTGGCAATGAGCAAACATGGGTAATTCGGTCATGAGTTTCCAAATGGGTCTTGTTTGAACCGATTGGGCATTACTTTCAGTCAGAAATTCGTCACGTTGTTTCTGACTTTCAAGTTGAATGGCCATTAGCCAATAGTTGGATTTTGAATTTTCTGGCTCTTGAATAAATTTTATTCCCATTTGTTTAAATTGTTGAGCATATTTTTCGGCCAGCAATCTCTTTATACGGATTCGCTCATTTATGTTTTCAAGTTGAGCACAAAGTAGTGCAGCATTTAAGTTGGGAAGTCTATAATTGAACCCAATTTCGTCATGAACATATTCAAAAGGATGAGGAACTTTAGCGGTGGTTGTAATGTGTTTTAAATGCTGACCCATGTTTAAGTTGTTGGAGCAAATCATTCCACCACCACCAGCGGTTGCAATTTTATTGCCGTTAAATGAAAATGCAGCTAATTCTCCCCAATTGCCTGTATGAATGCCCTTGAAAGTACTGCCCAAAGATTCCGCGCAATCCTCAACCAAGGGGATGTTATACTTTTGACAAATACTCAAGATTTCATCAATTTTACATGGGAAACCAAAGGTGTGCATTGGAACGCACGCAGAAATTCTTCTAGACGTTTTTTTATTGAAAGGAACACCATCGTCTCTCATCTCTACGAATTCTTCCAAGAAATTCTTCAGTTTTACGGGGGAAAGTCCTAAAGTATCTAAATCTACGTCCACAAAAACCGGACAGGCTCCTAAATAGGAGATAGCATTGGAAGTTGCTACAAATGATAATGATTGAGTAATTACCTCTGTGTTTTCAGAAACACCAACTTCTCTTAATCCAATGTGTAGTGCTGCGGTTCCATTTACTACAGCAACCGATTTTTGTATTCCAGTTATTTGTGAAGTGAGAAGTTCAGACTGATCAACAAATGCGCCAACCGATGAAACAAAGGTAGATTTTATGGTTTCTAGAACATATCGTTCTTCATTCCCAGAGAATACAGGAGGATGAAGTGGTATAAATTCCTGGGTTGCGAAATTCTCTCGGATAATTTGAACGATACTCGAATTTAGGTTACTCATTCTAGAAATGTGGTTTTTGAAAAAATCAAAAGTTTGCTCAACAAATATACTAAGGATTGATTAAACCTGTTGATTGATTAAGCGTCTAGTTCTCCGAAAATAAGTTGTTGAAGCTAAAACCGCCTGAGGCAAAAGAAATCAGTATTGAAAATAAGGAATTCAAAAGAACCATAAATCATGGTTATAAATAATATATTTTTGGTTTACTTTGTTGTAGAAATCATGGTGGAAATTAGAATGTATCAAGAAGGTGATGAAACCGCTATACTAAATCTTTTTGATTTAGCCTTCGGGAAAAAGATGAGTTTGGATTACTGGAAATGGCGTTACAAGCAAAATCCATTTGGTGTTGAGCCAATGGTTAGTTTAATGTTTGATAATGATGAATTAATAGGTCATTATGCTGTTTTCCCTGTTGAAATGATCATTGATTCAAAAATTCAACTATCGGCATTTTCAATGACAACAATGACCCATCCTGACCACCAAGGTAAAGGGATTTTTAAAACACTCGCACAACATTTGTATGAATATATTTATACAAAATTTGGTATTAATTTAATTTGGGGGTTTCCGAATTTGAATTCGCACTACGGGTTTGTGAAAAACTTAAATTGGAAGGACGTAGGTTTATTGTCAAATCTGAAGTTAGAAACCTTTGTGAAAATTAGAGAATCATGGAATTTTGAATTTGAGAAATTTGATGATTTTACCATTTCAAGCAGTGGAAATTTCGATATTTCCAATCAGATTAGAATTAATAAATCTAAAGAGTACTTGAATTGGAGGTATTTCTCAAATCCGGATAATCAATATTTTGGAATCCGACATAGGTATAATCACAATTTCTTCATAGTATACAAGTATTTTCGTTTTTATGATAAATTGGAAATAGATATTGTTGAGATAGAGTTTGGTAATAATCATTTGTTGTTAACAGAATTAATCGAATGTGTTGTTAAAGTAAGTTTTGATGACGGAAAACAAATTTCTGGAATGAATCTTTGGTGTAATATTCATTCTAATAATTACATTCTTTTTGAGAAAATCGGATTTAAGCCGTCCTTACCTTTAACCTATTTAGGTTGTAGAGATATTCATTCAATTAATACGAATTATAGCTTGAATAATTGGTTTATTACCATGGGGGACTCTGATGTTTATTGATGTGAATAAAAGAAAAATCGTTGCAATAACAGGAGCAAGATCGGAATATGACTTGATGTATACCACATATAAAAAACTTAATCAAATTCCACATATTGATTTTGGTCTAATAGTTACAGGCCCCCATTTAGCTGATAAATTTGGGAATACAAGTTCTCTCGTTGAACTAGATAAATTTACAATTCACGACAAAATTTATAACTTGATAGATACCAATAATTTGATTGGTAGAATTTCTTCCTTAGGGTATCAAATACCTCTGTTGGCACATGCGTTGGATCGAATTAGACCAGACATTGTGCTTGTAGCAGGCGATAGAGAGGAAGCGATTAGTGTTTCAATGACCGCAGCATTTTTAAATATACCAGTAGCACACTTCTTTGGTGGTGACATAGCTAAGGATGGAAACATAGATAATTCAGTGAGATATGCAACTTCAAAATTCTCACATCTCCATTTTACTACATTATCAACACATAAAGAAAATTTAATTCGTTTGGGGGAAGATGAATGGCGGATTCATGTTGTAGGAAATCCAGCTCTAGATAGATTGAATGAAATTCCAGTCATAGAAAAGGACATAGTGTTAAGGGAGTTGAAATCAGAAGAATGGAAACATGATGATTATTGTGTTTTGATTCAACATTCTGTCATTAATGAAGTGGACAAGCAAAGTGAAATCATACGAATAACACTTGAATCGATTCGGGAAAGTGGAATGCGTTGTTTTGTGAATTACCCAAATTCAGATGCAGGTAATCAATCAATTATTGATGCCTATTTAGAATATTCTAAATTGTACCCCACTCAATTTAGATTATTCCAAAATCTAGATAGAATCATGTACATAAACCTTTTGAGAAATTCTTCGTTTTTAATAGGAAATTCAAGTTCAGGATTGCTCGAGGCACCAAGTTTAAAACTACCTGCAATTAATGTTGGTACACGGCAAAGAGGAAGAGAACATGGCTGTAATGTGGTTTTTGTAAATTATGATAAATCTGAGATAATGAATGCTATTGATTTTGTTTCAAGTAATGAAGATTTTCTTTTAGAAGTGAGCAAAGGAATTAATCCTTATGGCGATGGAAATTCCTCGGAAAAAATTATACATATACTTCAAAATATCAACCTTAACGAAACGCTAATTTTTAAAAATATTACTTACTAAATGAAAAACGTAATTATCATTTCAGCACATCCCGATGATGAAACAATAGGAGCTGGTGGAACCTTGTTGAAACATAAAAGAAATGGAGATAACATTTTTTGGATAAATGTAACCTCAATAAATGAGACTCAAGGATTTTCAAAAGAGAAGATTATCCAACGAAATGAAGAAATCGAAAAGGTATCGAATCTTTATGGATTTAAAGATGTTTTTCTTTTGGATTATCCGACAATGACTTTAACTAGTGAGTCGATATTAACATTAGTTCCTAAAATATCTTCGATTTTCAACTCCGTGAGGCCCGAGATACTATACTCACTCAATCGTTCAGATGCGCATTCAGACCATCGTGTGCTATCTCAGGCGGTTATGGCTTGTACAAAATCATTTAGACATCCATATTTGAAAAAAGTATTAATGTATGAGTGTATCTCAGAAACTGAATTCGCACCAGCCTTTCCAGAGAATATCTTTATTCCCAATTATTTTGTCGATATCTCGGATTTTATTGATGAAAAAATAGAAATTATGAAGATTTATGATTCGGAAATCGGACAACCTCCTTTTCCTAGAAGTATAGAAAATTTAAAAGCTTTAGCAACATTCAGGGGCGCATCTTCAGGCTGTTTATTTGCAGAAGCTTTTCAAGTAGTAAAAATTATTGATTAGTCGTAAACTTCTATTTGATTATTTTTTTCAGCCAATAGTGTTTTTATTTAGCAAGAATCGAAACATTATTTAACATTGGAATTTAATACAATATAACAAGTATCTTTTGTGTAACGACAATCGTTGAGTTTACTCGATTAATAATGTTAATCAATTACATATAATACGCCTTTTTCGTGTATGATTCGCTTAGACGGAAATTGGCCCTTTATTATATATATGTAATTTCCATCGGGAACTGGTTTGCCCATAAATGTTGCATCCCAGTATTCGAACTGATCAGTAGATTTATAAATTTCCTCACCCCAGCGATTGAGTATTAATAATTTATAATCAATCAATTCATGCGAAAAATACGGTTTGAAAACATTGTTAATATTTGATTTTCGAGGTGTAAATGCGTTAGGTATATAATACTCTTCTAAATCTGATATTGTCACATGAATACATTTCTCAATCGAATCGCGGCATTTATTTTTGTCTTCAACCACCAATCTGTAACAATATTTATCAGAGGAATTTACTGTATCATAAAGTAAGAGTTGGTTTCCAATAGGTTTTCCGTTTGTATATTTCCAAGTATGATTTAATGAGTCGTTTTTGGTTGTTTCCAAAATTAATTCTTTCAATTTTTGACTAATTGTGTTCAATGTAATGGTAAATGTTGGTTTAGGAAGGCTATAAGTTAGAAAATCTATTTTCTGATTTGATTCACAATCATTGGAATCAATAACCATGATTAAAACTGTGTGCTTTCCAGGTGTTGGCATAATTTTCGAAAAAGTAAACTGGTTTTTTGTAGTGCCATCATCAAATTGCCAAAATGCGGATTTGTATTTTAACTTATTTGCATCAATAACTTCAAAATTTTGACTCCTGCCTAAGCAATCATTATTGGTGTTAAAATTTATTAAAGTTGTGTCAATTACATTATAGTTAATCACTGCGGAATCTATGCAACCTGTTGTATTCGCTTTTCCCGTTACTTTAACTTGATTTTTGGAAGATTTTGTGCTGAGGGTTGTATTTATTGATGCAATATTTTTAATTTGTTTGGTATCATTCTTGTCAAAATAAATCCATTCATAATTCATTTGGGAATTTGTGTAGTTAGATGATTTACCGTTTAAGGTCACTAGAGGATTATTACTACACAATGTAGAATCTGAAATGTCACAAATTAGTTTGGGCTTGGGTTGAACAATTAAACTTAGTGTGTCTGAACCACAAGAAGTGAAAATTTTAAACTTATACCTACCAGCAGGAAAATTAGATTTGAATTGATTATTTGTAAGATTGGTGTTTTTTAATCCTGAAGTTATAGGGCAATCTTCAACTAGTGTAATGAAATCAGAATTCAAAAGGGGGGTGCCATTCAATTGCAAATAGTCTTTTAAGTTTAACGTGCTTCCATCAAATTCACAAGTCTTAGGCAATTTTGAAAACGTAAACTTACATGTTGAATTATACGGTTCAGTTATAACTTCTACCCAATCCAGCAAATCATCTGTACAGAATACCAATCGGGCATTTTCACTGTAGCTCAAATTTGATAATTTACCTACAAAAATAGGATTGTTTAGGCTATACATATTGCCACCTGCTTCTTCAGCTGTATATGATTTAACAAATAATGAATCATTAGATACCCATAATTTCATAGAAACTTCAATCCATTTTGCCCAATTTAATGAAGTATTTATGTTGGTCATAAAAAAGTTATCAGCTTGAACATCTGTTCCTCTATTTCTTCCTCCCCAGAATGTTGGCCAACCTCCTATTAAATAACCAACTGGTTTATCTCCTCCAGCCTCAGTAACGATTGGATGGTAATATTTATTATTTGGAGGGACAAAGCCAAACCAATATTCATTATATTCACCACCAGATGAAGAATATCTATTGTAAAATCTTCCCTTAAATGTTATCGAATGTGTTTTTAAATTATATAATTTCGTAGTATAAAGTCCGCACGAGCCATAATGTGGTCCAGCAGCATAAACATTTGATACATTTCCAGCGGGATTATAATGGCTACTCGCTATACTGTACAATGAGTTACTGGCAGTCTGGGCACTTCCACTATATTCCACAACTAAAGGAGTTGAGTAAGAAGACATATTATAAACTTCTTCAAATGTGCCTGAAGAAGGAATGCTTAAAAAAGTTAAATTTGATGAAATCATATCATAACGATTTGAATCTATCTGGGAATAACTCTTTTTTGAAGTAAACCCAATTACAAAAAGAATTGTGATGAATATATTTCTTAATTTCATATGAATCATTTTTAATATTAGAAACAAAAGTACGCTGAGAATTTCACTTAAAATATAGTGATATGTAACTATATATAATCGATTTTTTAATTCATAATCATCCCAATTTCTAATCTATATTAACCTCTTCCGCATTTTATGTTTGTCTATTTAAAATTGCTTGACTTTATTTGCATCGAATTTATACCATGTTAAACTTGATTTTATTTGGCCCCCCAGGCGCAGGAAAAGGAACTCAAAGCGAAAAGTTGATTTCTAAATATCATTTGAAACACATTTCAACAGGCGATTTGCTTAGAGCCGAGCGTCAAGAAGGTACTGAACTGGGAATTCAAGCCAATGAATACATTTCCAAAGGAGAATTAGTGCCCGATGCAGTTGTGATTGGCATGGTGCGTAATTTTATGCTTTCTAATACCGATTCTCACGGTTTTATTTTCGATGGGTTTCCAAGAACCATTCCTCAAGCAGAAGCATTGGATGCCATGTTGACTGAATTTAATGCACAAATTGATGTGGTTTTAGGTTTGGAAGTGCAAGAAGATGAATTGGTTAAGCGCTTATTGTTGAGAGGACAAACCAGCGGTAGAGCAGATGATCAAAGTGAAGAAACCATCCGTACTCGCTTCCATGAATACCAAAACAAAACTCTACCTATTCAAGGTTATTACGATCAAAAATCTAAATATGTTGGGGTTCATGGTATTGGGGAAATCGATGAGATTTTCTCGCAACTGTGTGAGAAAATTGATGCATTGAATTGATTTAAGATGCATTGAATTGATTTAACCCATCAGTCATTGCAGTTTTACTCATCCCAATTTTATCTTTGAAACAATCCATCAATGACCCAGTATAGACTTCCCCAGGAACGAATAGAATGGGTATTTCTTGACCTCGATAATACGTTGTGGGATTTTGATGCCAACGCAAAAGAAGCCCTTAAAGTACTTTTTGAACGACATAATCTCCAGCTTCATACTGGTTACCAAGTTGATCAGTTTATTTCTTTGTACGAAGATGTGAATAAAGCTTATTGGAAACGGTATGAAAAAGGAGAAGTTAGTAAAGAAACCCTGAGAACAGCGCGATTTACCGATACGTTTGCATTGATGGGATTGGCGCCGGGTTTATGGCCAGAAAATGTGTGGTTGGAGTATTTGGAAATTTGTCCGTTAATGCCCCTTTTAACGCCGAATGCTCTTGAAGCCCTGTCAAAACTTAGTCAGAAATTCAGATTAGGAATATTGACCAATGGTTTTGAGGAAACTCAGGCTGTTAAACTTAAAGAGTCAGGAATTTTGCCCTATATTGATTTTGTTCAATCCTCCGAGGCGGTAAATGATGCAAAGCCCAATATTTCGTTTTTTGAATTGGCCTTGAGTCGAGTTAATGTTAAGAAGGTCAATTGTTTGTACATCGGTGATAATATACAAACTGATGTTTTAGGAGGAGTGAATGCCGGTATATTAACCTATCATTTTCGATACGAAATGGATGACTCTTCTACATGTAATTGCTTTCAGGCCGAATCGACGAATGATAGCTCCCCTTTTTTCGGAGGATGCGTTGAAAATCTGCTCGATTGGGCAACACAGCTCGTCGATATGGATTAGAATCTCAATGATTTTTCGTTATTTTTGTAATTATGAAAAAATTATTGTTGGTAATTGCATCTGCATTTTCATTGAATGCATTTGCGCAAACATTTGCACCAAAAGAAGGAGATAAAGTTGATTTTTACCCTCCCGTTTCTGGATATTTAGATTGCGTTATACATATTGAGAACAAAACGAATTCAACTTTACATTTGGAATACAAGAAGTTGGTTGTTGACTTTCCTTCAGCTTGGAATGCTGCATTTTGTGATAACCGCAATTGTTTTGAAGGATTTGTAGACCAAGATACCTTTTCTCCCATTCCTGCTGGTGATGATAAAAACAGCATGAAAATTACTGTTTATCCAAATGGTAAAGCAGATACCGCATTTATTCAGTACACAGTTTGGGATAGAAACAATCCAAGTAACAGCGATACATGGACGTTTAATGTTTATGTGCGTTGGGGTGCTGATGTAATTGAAAACGGTAATGCAACTTCTTCAAAATTGTATCCAAACCCTTGCCAAAATGAATTAACTATAGCTAGTGCGAATGCGTCTATTGATGAAGCATGGGTTATTGATGTAACGGGTAAAAAATCGCCTGCTGTTTTGCACAACGGTGTTGTGAATACTTCGGCACTTCCGAATGGAATGTACTGGGTTCAATGGAAAGCGGGTAAAACCATCAATTCCATGCCTTTCTCGGTTTTGAGATAAGCATTCCATGAAGCTTGAAATTCAATGGTACGCCATACCGATTTCGTTGTTAATTGGTTTATTTCTAGCTTGGCTCGTTTACCGAAATCAATTAAATAAGCAATACTACAAATGGCTATTTGGTCTTAGGACCCTGGGCTTGACACTACTATTTTTATTGTTGTTTGAGCCCAGTATCCACTGGGTTTCATCGCGTGAAGTAAAGCCGCTGTTGGTATTATATCGGGATGCAAGTAAATCGGCGAACTTAGATACAAGAGAACAGTCATTGCAAATTAATTCTCTGATCCAAAAGCGCTTTAATGGTGATATAGAAGTTCAGTTAATTGCATTCGGTAGTGAATTGATGGGTGAATCTTGGGATTCATTAGCGGCAACTGATAACAATACTGCTGTATCCAAATCTCAGAACAATAATGTAGAGAATTCGAACGATTTTCCTTGGATTCGTTTATCCAATAACATGGGTTTTGAAACCCGTTTGTTTGAAGTAACACAAGATTTATTGGAAATCGAAAAACGGAAAAACGCCGTAGGAGCTCTTTTGATTTCAGACGGTATTCTGAATTCTGGTCCAAGTCCTTTAGGTATTTCTCGAAAATTTGTTAAGCCTTTACTCGTTATTGGTACTGGTGATAGTAGCAGGATTCCAGATGTCAGCGTTAAGGAGTTGATGGGAAATGACGATGTTTTTTTAGGTAACAGCACATCTATTTCAGGTGAAGTTGAATTTCAAAACTTGGAAAATGCGCAAGTGAAGTTGGAATTGATGGAGGATGGTAAAGTCATTCAAACCAAACTGGTTCAACTTACATCGTCTAATTTTTCTGGTAAACAGGCAAACAAAAGATCAAATTCAATTAAACGACAAAATTATCAATTTGATTATGTGGGGAAGCAAGTCGGTGCACATTTTGTACAGGTGCGTTGCAGCTCCGTTCAGGATGAAAATCTAAAGAATAATCTTGTTGGAAAAAGTATTAGAGTAATAGATCGTAAAAAGAAGATCGCTATCGTTTACGGGAAACCGCATCCAGATATAAAAGCAATAGCGGAGTCCTTAAGCACAACCGTTCAAAACGAAGTAGTTTTAAGTTCTGAAAATGAACCCCTGCCTGCTGCTGACCTATATATTTTACATGGAATTGAAAACGCTCGTTCATTTGAATCGATAGAACAGAACAATTTGCCAATTTGGGTTTTTGCTAATACTCCTGCTTCTTTGGTCTTTGCTAATAAAAACTCCGGAGTTTCAGTTGCGAACATTTCTCGAATTACTACTTTTCAAACAGTTGGTATTTCTTCTAATTCAGAGTTCTCACTGTTTGATTGGGGAATGAATGATGATAAAACGAATCAATTGAACACAATGAATAACTCAACTTCAGTGAATTCTGCTGCTTTGAAACTGCAAAATATCTGGGGTGGAGTTTCTGCAGTGTTGGTGAAATTGAATCCTGGGATTCCATCAATGACCCAGTTTAAGCAAGTTTGGAACAATACTCTTACAGAATTTCCATTGTGTAATTTGAATGTAAAAGGGGATGTATCTAGTGTTTGGTTTTGGGGTGAAGGCATTTGGAAATGCCGGATGAACGAATTTAGAAAGCGAAGTTCTACGGACTATTTTGATGCTTGGGTGAATAACAATGTCCAATGGCTGGGAAGAAATCCCTCTGACAATAATGGTTTCAGGATTATTACAAGCAGTGATCAAACTCAATTAGGTAAATTGACTAAGTTTAAAGTTGTTCGACTGGATGCTGCAGGAAATAAATCCAATTCGGATAATATCTTGGTTCAAATGTTAACTCCCAATGGACAAACCAAAGAATTAAATGTACTTAAAACAGATCAAGAGTACGTTGGGAATTTTGTTCCTTCACAAGATGGGTTGATGAAAATTAAAGTGCAATTAAAGGGAAGTCCCAATATTAATGCGGAAAAAATGATTCAAGTAAATTCGTATTCCTTAGAAGAGAAAAACCTCTGTTCGGATTTCGATTTATTGAGAAAGTTTGCAAGAAATCACCAAGGAGATTTCGTTATAGGTTTGAGGTCGAATCTTACATCCCCAGAAGAAAAAAGTAAAATAAACAGCGAGGTTTTAGAAAAAGTGGAAAGTTGGATTATTCAGAATAAGTTAAATCAAATAAAACTGGTAGATGAAAATCGAAATTTAACGGTTAAGGATTTTTGGGGATATCTAGCCTTGATCGCATTGATTTTTACGGTTGAATGGATTCTTAGAAAGCGATTTGGACAAGTATAGTTGGTTTTTGTCGATGCTTCTCCTTGTAGAATTGCATAAAATCCCAGCATTTATCTTTGTGACAGATTTAATTGATTTTAAAACAGAATGACGAACTTTGTGGATCATTGGGTATTATCTTATTGGATGTTTAAAGCAACTCAATTAAATGAAAAGTAATTCAAGAGTTATTGTAGGAATGAGCGGCGGTGTTGATAGCTCCGTTGCTGCATATTTGTTGAAAGAGCAGGGGTATGACGTGGTCGGATTGTTTATGCGAAACTGGAATGATGCTTCGGTTACTCTTGAAGATGAATGTCCTTGGATTGATGATAGTCGCGATGCCATGTTGGTGGCAGATCAACTTGGAATTCCATTTCAAGTTATTGATATGAGTGAAGTTTACAAGGAGAGAATTGTAGATTATATGTTTCATGAATATCAAATTGGGAGAACACCTAATCCGGATGTGCTCTGTAATCGGGAAATTAAATTTGATTTGTTCTTAGAAGAAGCATTGAAGTTGGGTGCTGATTTTGTGGGTACGGGACATTATGTGCGAAAAGGAATCGTTTTAAATGCATCTGGAGCAGAGGAATTTCAATTGTTGAGAGGATTAGATCCCAATAAAGACCAAAGTTATTTTCTATGTCAATTGAATCAATTCCAGTTGAGTAAGGCACTTTTCCCAATTGGTGAACTACAGAAATCGGAGGTTCGTAAAATAGCGGAAGAAATTGGCCTTGTTACAGCCAATAAGAAGGATTCTCAGGGGCTATGCTTCATCGGTAAAGTGAGTTTACCTGAGTTTTTACAACAAAAATTAGAGATTAAAAAAGGCGAAGTATTTGAAATTGCAGCCAACGACCCAAGTGTTGTAGGATATAAAGAACAGGTTTTTGGTGGAGTAGAGGATGTTGAATTGAAACCTACAGCCGGAATTAATGATTCCGGAATTAATGAATCTTTAAACGAAGTTGTCGAATCATTAAGCTTGGCAAATTCCAAGATACTTTTGGCGAAACTACGATTGAATTTGAATGATTGTAAATGGATTCCAACAGGTGAACATCGAGGTGCTCATTTTTATACTCGTGGACAACGTAAAGGGCTGCAAATCGGAGGAAAACCATTGCCTTTGTTTATTCTAAACACAGATGTAGAGAATAATCGCATTTTTGTTGGACAAGGTGAAGATCATCCAGCATTGTTTTATCGCGGTTTGATGGTAAAAAAGGAAGAAGCACATTGGGTGCGTCCGAGTCTAATTGATTCGTCATTGAAAAGTAAAAAATTAACGTGTCAAATTCGCTACCGACAAGCGGCTTTCCCTTGTGAATTAATTGAGGATTCCGAGGGGAATATTATAGTATATTTTAGCCACCCTCATAAGAGTGTCACTCCAGGGCAATTTGTTAGTGTTTTTGATGGAAACGAATTGATTTTTAGTGGTGCAATTTTCGAATAATGAACAAATCGAAAGTCTAATTGTTGGGTTATTGTATTTGAAATTGTTTTTTCGTCGCAAAAAAAATCACATTGGTAGAAAATAATGAGCAACGAAAATCGTTGTCCTATTGTCCTATTTTAATAGGACAATGCGAAGCAGCAACTCTATAAACAAATAATGATGAATAAATGATGATTTCCGTTGTAAAAGTCAATGGTTTTCAACTCTCAAATAATTTGTTTTTAAGTATTGGCTAAGCCGCCGAATTGAAAACTGAAAAAACTTTAAAATCAATGATATTGAAAAAAATCTTTATGAAAAGAATACTACTTTCTCTTACCTTTTTGTTTGTGTTATTTTTTGCCAAGGAAACTAATGCTCAAATTAGTTCCACAGGTAAAACATTTTACATGAGTTTCATGGAAATGGAAACAAGAAATGGGGGATATCCAGATACTTTGTTGATATTCGTAACATCAGAGTTTGATACTAAAGTTACGTTAGACAATCCAAGATTGACAGGATCTTCTGTGAATTACAACATTAAAAAAGGAGTAGTTAATCGAATTTCAGTGGATGTTAACTTTTACTATCCGGTGGGATCTGAGTTTGGTCAATCGGATGTAAATTCTAAAAAAGGATTACGTTTAGTTGCCCAAGATCCAATCAACGTTTACTGTATGAATTTGGAATTGAATCGTTCGGATGGAACATTTGTTCTTCCGTACGAGAGCATTCCCTCAGCTCCAGAATTCTTTGTGGCTAGTTTTCCTCCTAATGCGGGTATTTCTGGAGGGAAATGGGCAGAGAGCGAGTTTGTTATCATTGCCATGGATAACAATGTTAAAGTGGAAATTACACCTTCATTCAGAACCAAAGGAGGTAAAACAGCTGGAACACCTTACACAGTAACATTGTCGCAAAGAGGGCAGATTTATCAAGTTCAATCGGATCCTAGTGACGGAACCAATAATACGGATCCAGCTGCTACTTCTTGGGGAACAACTGGAGCAAAAAACGGTGACTTAACGGGAACTAGAATTCGAGTAATTGACGGTTGTGGTAAAATTAATGTTTTCTCAGGCGCTCGGTCTTCCCACGTAACAAAAGGAAACTGCGGAACAGGTATTAATGGAAGAGATCATTTATACACCCAAGTATTGCCAACAAAAGCCTTAGGAAAAAACTATGTTTTGATGCCGTTTGCACGTCAGAATAATGGTTATGCCTACAAAGTAATTGCTGCTTTCGACACTACTCAAGTATATATAAATGGAACCTTGACAGCTACTATTTTAAAGAAAGGTCAGTGGATTTATCAGCATCAAACTACAGCTGTTGCTGTTAATATTCGCACCAGTAAGCCTGCTTATGTTGCACAATATATGAAAAATGGTGTGTGTAATGGTTGGAGCGGAAGTCAAGATGGGGATCCTGCTATCTTCTTGTCACCAGATGTGAATCAACGATTACTTAAAACCGTAGTTGGTACAGCTACAACGAGCAATATGAAAAACCACTGGGTAAATATTCTGGTGGTGCGATCGGCAAAATCCATTGTTCGGTTAAATGGTACACTAATTAATGCAAGCAACTTTACAGATGTAAATACATCATTCGGACAATACTCATATTGTCAAATGACTGTTGCCAATCCATCGTCGAATACCATTCAATGCGATAGTGGAAGCATTGTAGTTGCATACGGAACAGGTCCATATGAAAGTTATACCTATTCTGCAGGTGCGTTATTTGAAAGTGTTGAGTACGATGCCAAAATTGTGCGTAAAGGAATGTGTCCTAGTGATCCAGTTAAAATGGTGGCTCAGTACAAGGATAAAAATGTAAAAGCGGTAAAATGGGAGTTTGGAGATGGTACGCCAAGTGAGTGGGGTGATTCCGTAACACATAAATTTGAGAAAATAGGTACTTATTATTCTGTAATGAAGTTGGTGGTAAAAACGGATTGCGGAAAGGATGATACAATTACACGAAGTAAGATTATTTCGGTAAAACCAGGTCCAATTTTGAATTTCCCTGATACCATTACTCAATGTGCGAATACACTTAAGGTAGATTTAGCGGCACCCTCAAGTAGCAAGTTTTTATATGTTTGGAACGATTCGACTCGCACACGAACCAAAACTATAACGAAAGATTCTAAAGTTTGGTTAAAGGTAACCGATACTTCTACATCCTGTATTGCATTAGATTCTTCTTATGTTCGTCGTGCAGATACTATTACTGCTAGAATCTCTTGGGATACAGCAATTCAATGTTATAAAGAGAATTATTTTTCGCTGACCGATAAGTCGGCTTTCACTAAAGACTCTTGGAAAAATAGTACTTGGATCTTGAATGATATTTTAAATTTAAAAACAGTGATATCAAACGATAAACGTTTTATGTATCAGTTTGATTCACTAAGCAGAAATAAGTTAAGGTATATTGTAGAGTCCCAAAAAGGCTGCAAAGACACTTTGGATACAGCTTTAGTAGTTTATCCATATCCAGTAGCAAAATTAAGTATCCCGGATCCGTATTTCTGTCAAAATGCGAAAGCCACTTTATTAGATAGTAGTTCTTCGCCATTGGGTATAAAAACTACGTTTTGGAGTTTTGGGGATGGTAATAAAGATACTTTAACAAACGTGCGTAAAGCTGAACATTATTATGGTTTGTATGATACATTCTACATTCGAATGATCACCGAAACCCCATACGCATGTAGAGATACAATTGACTCACTGTACGTGGTACATCCCACAACTAAAACAGAGATAGGGTCAAAAGTAGTTCAACAATGCTTAAAACAAAATGAATTTGAGTTGTATGATAACTCTACAATTCCCTACGGTACTTTCCAGGATAAGTGGTTAGTTGATGGTAAAACATACGACAATCAGGGAACGGTTAAGTCCATCAAGTTTAAAGATACCGGTTTTCAGAAAATTGTCCTTATGACTGTTACAGATATGGGATGTAAAGATACGGTTGATGCGAAAGTATATGTTGCTCCAGAGCCGAAAGCCATAATGAAAGTAATAGATTCTTCCCTTTGCTTTAAAGGACATTATTACACATTAGAATGTGTAAGTACTGTGCCAAAAGGAAGTAAATTAACAGATAGAAGTGACTGGGTTTTTAGTGATAACACGACAGCATATGCGAAGGTAGTCCCTAACAAAACCTTCCCAGCCGATGGAAGTTTCTGGGTGCGTTTGATTGCAACAACAAATTTTGGATGTAAAGATTCGGTACAACGAAATGTTGTAGTGTTTAAAAATCCGGATGCAAGTATAATTCCAGATAAGGCTCAACTTTGTTTCAATGGTAATAAGTTTCATTTTGTTTCCAAGAATCCTTGGAAAGCAACGGGAATTCCGGCCACGCATACTTGGGATTTTGGTGATGGAACCAAATCTACCTTGGATTCCTTTGATAAGTCCTACACAACGAATGGTACATTCTTAATTAAACATACAGTAAGAACTTCGCAGAATTGCTTTGATTCTATGACCACTACAGCAACGGTTGTAGCAAGTCCTAAGGCTGATTTTACCACCAATAAAGATACAGCGTGTTTCTATTCTCAAGGATTCAACTTTATGGATAAAACAGCATTTACAGGTGTGTACACAGTACGTTGGGATTTTAATGACGGAACCTTTGACAATAACAAGAATTCCACAGGTAAGTCGTATGCCACAGTGGGAAGGAAAATGGTAAAAATGGTATCAACCACAGATAAAGGGTGTAAAGATTCAATGGTAAAAGAAATTGAAATCTTTGCAGTACCACAATCTTCTTTTACCATCAATAATACTACTCAGTGTTTACAAAACAATCTGTTTATTTTCTCTAATACTTCCAACGAAAATGGAGCCAATGCGGTAACATACAACTGGGGAATTTTAGGTAAAACAGTAATAACGCATACGGGTACTAATATACCGAATCAAGTTATGGCCGATACAGGCACATATCGAGTGGGATTGTTGGCCTCTTCTAAGGAGGGATGCAGAAATGCTTCAGAGCAATCGATTTATGTAGCTGAGACCCCTTTGGTTAGTATTTTAGGGAAAGATGCTTGTGTTGGTGAAGAAATACAGTTTAACTCTGCTCTAGTGCTCAATAGAGGCATTCCATCATACAATTGGGCTTTTGGGGATGGCAATCTATCTGTACAAGCTAATCCTAAGCATACCTACATGGCACAGGGTAACTTTACCGTTAAGCTAAGCGTTACTTCAAATTTTGGCTGCAAGGGTGATGCTAATGATTATCCTGTTCAAGCATTTGAGAAACCCAAAGCGAGTTTCACTTCGGAGTATTTAATGTCAAAAGGTATGGAAACAGATTGGAGATTTGACTTTACCGGGAAGGGTGCTCAGAATTATGAATGGTATTTTGAGGATGGTCAGGTTGATTATGTAGCAGGTCCTATTTATAAAACCTTCGATAGAACAGGTAATTTTAAAGTGCGATTAATAGCCTCCACTGCAAATGGTTGTAAAGACAGTACCAGTGCTCTGATATTCTTGAAGCCTGAATTGTTGATGTGGATTCCGAATGCTTTCAGTCCCAACATTGATGGTTTGAATGAGTCCTTTGGTCCCAACATGACCTTCGGTCTGAATAAATACAGCATGAAAGTGTTTGACCGCTGGGGAAATATCTTATGGCAAACAGAGAACCCAGAAGAAAAATGGAAGGGTATCGATAAGGATGGTGTTCAGGTTATTGAAGGTATGTACGGATATGAAATTGTATTCCGTTATGTTGACAATAAGTTATACGTTTATAAAGGTACTGTAATGGTTCTTTATTGATCGAATTGCTTAGTAGATAAAGCTCTATGTGAAAATTGTTAGATTCGGCATATTGTTATGTACACTCTAATAATATTTCAGTTGTATTAAATGAACTTATTGGATTAGCTACAAGCTTATTGGGAAATAAAAGTATCGAGTTTACCACATGTAATATGTGTTTTACGTGCCGCTTAAAAATGATTTTGCACCCTAAAAAGAGTTGAATAAAAAATAGTCAATAAAAAAGCCCTCCTTGTTTAAAGGAGGGCTTTTTTATAATTTGATGTGTCAACTTGTTTTAGAAAGACACGTTCACAAGTCCAAATTCGATTCTAATTTACTCCTGTTAGGTTTAACTAATCCTTTGGTAGGAGTTAATTTATTCCTGTTAGGTATAAATTATCCTTGGTAGGAGTTAATTTATTCCTGTTAAGTTAAACTTATCCTAGATACGATTTAAGAATCTTGCTCTTGCTCGATTTTCTTAATCTGCGTAATGCTTTTTCTTTAATTTGGCGAACACGTTCACGAGTCAAGCCTACCTTGTCGGAAATGTCTTCTAAAGTATGAGCAGCGTTGCCGTCTAAGCCAAAGTAATATTTCAAAACATCGCGTTCTTTATCGCTTAGAGTTGATATAACACGATTGATTTCGTTTTGCAATGACTCGTTGAGAAGAGGCATGTCAGGGTTGGGTTCGTCGTTGTTATCCAAAACACCTAAAAGCGTATTGTCTTCACCTTCAGCTAGCGGTGCATCGATTGAAAGGTGTCTACCGGAAGAACGCAAAGCGTTTTCAACTTCGGATAAAGGAATTTCAAGAGAATCAGCGATTTCTTGAGGAGTGGGTTCGCGTTCCAATTCTTGCTCAAGACGCGCAGCGGCTTGAGTAATTCGGCCTAAACTACCAACTTTGTTTAAGGGAAGACGAACAATACGGCTTTGATCGGCTAATGCTTGAAGGATGGACTGACGAATCCACCAAACGGCATAGGAGATAAATTTAAAACCGCGGGTTTCATCAAAACGCTTTGCAGCTTTGATTAATCCCATATTCCCTTCATTAATCAAGTCACCTAAGGTTAAGCCTTGATTCTGGTATTGTTTTGAAACGGAAACCACGAAACGTAGGTTGGCATTTACTAGTTTTTCCAATGCTGCTTGGTCGCCTTCACGAATCCTTCTTGCTAATTCCACCTCTTCTTGTGCGTCAATCATCGGCACTTTGGAGATTTCATTTAAGTACTTGTCTAATGATTTGTTTTCGCGATTGGTAAACTGTTTTGAAATTTTTAATTGCCTCATTTATGGTAATCGTAGTTAATTAGGTTAAAAATGAATTAAGTGTTATCTGTTTGTTATAAACGTGTGCAAATCCATTTTTCGTTTAGTGAGCATCTGTCTATAAATCGTATTGACCCTATTTTGACGAATATTCGAGTTGATTCGTTCTGTAAATTAGAGCAGTGATTCACTTTTTCCGATGAATGTACTTCGCCATGCAAAAATACAAAAAAATAGCCGATTTGTTTAAAATAATCGCTTGAAATCTTTATGTGATTCAGGAAAGTAGGTTGTATGCAATAAACGCGGTGATATATGCAATGAATCCATATCCCACAAAAAGAAGTATAGGCCACTTCCAAGAATGAGTTTCTTTCTTAAGTACCGCCATGGTACTAACACATTGTAATGCAAACGCGTAAAACAGCATTAAACTAACAGCATAAGGAATTCCGTACAACGGTTTACCTGTGTTGGGATTGATTTGAGATTGCATTTTGTCTCGTATGCCCATTACATCCTCATCTTCGGAAGTGGATTGAAATAAAGTGCTCATGGTGCCCACGAATACTTCGCGAGCCGCGAATGAAGATATCAATGCAATACCGGTTTTCCAATCATATCCCAAAGGAGAAATGGCAGGTTCAATCCATTTACCTAAATGTCCCGCATAGCTGGCTTCCAATATTAAGCTTTGTGCCTTTTGAGCCGAATCAGGATGTGCAGATTTATTTAATTCTGTAGCTTGTTGATTGGCGATGTTCATTGCTTTTTCTGGACCAAAGTTGGATAAAGCCCACAAAACAATCGAAATTACTATAATGATTTTTCCGGCCTCGTTTAAAAATGCTTTACATTTAAACCATGCTTGACTAATTACGGTTTGTATTCTTGGGGGATGGTAGGTGGGAAGTTCTAATACAAATTCGGAATTTTCGCGATTGCGCCCGAATATTTTTAATCCAAAAGCCACTAATACAGCCATGATGATTCCAGCAAAATAAGCCAGTGTCATTAATAACGTTTGAGCGGGTAGTGGACCCCAAAATTCATTTCCAGGAACAATCAGTGAAATGAGTAAAATATATACAGGCAGTCGCGCACTACAACTCATCAATGGAACAATTAACATGGTTATTAATCTCTCCGATTTGTTGCGAATGGTTCGAGTAGCCATAATGCTCGGGATAGCACAAGCAAATCCCCCGACCAACGGAATAATAGAACGACCATTCAATCCCAATTTACGCATAATTCGATCCGAGATGAAAGAGGCTCTTACCATGTAGCCGCTATCTTCTAAAATTCCAATCAGGAAAAACAAAATGAAAATCTGAGGAACGAATAAAACTACACCCTCTAAACCACTGAGAATTCCGTTTTGAACGAAATTACCCCAATTACCCTCAGGTAGTAGACTTCCGATCTGGTCGCGCAGGAAGGCAAATCCATCTTCTATCCAAGCCATGGGTTTTTCAGCGAGGGTGAAGACCCCTTGAAATAGAGCCAACATGACAAATATAAAAATGAAAAAACCGTAAATAGGGTGAGTGACTATCCGGTCAATTTTAAGTGTATTTGAGGCTTTTTTCTTGTCTTTTGTTGAAACCGCACGTTGCATCACTCCATCAATGGATCCGTATCTCAATAAGGTTTCTTTACTGATACCTCGATCTATTTTACCATTGGCAAAATCACTCAAACGCTTTCTAAATCCTTCATTGAAACTTAATGTTAATCCAATCTGAAGTTGTTTAATTGCTTGATGAATGGGTGAAAGATTTTTGTCAGTTCGAGGATTGAATGGTGTTATGTCCAATCCAATTTCTTCAGACAGCTTTTTGTAATCCACACTTATTTGGCGTCGAGCAGCGGTGTCATTCATCGTAAGAATACATGTTGCTGGAATTTTCAGTTCAGAAACTTGCGATAACAACAATAAGTTTCTTCTCAAATTCGAAGCATCTAAGATGTATATCACGCCATCAATTTTATCTGAACCATCTGCTAGTAAATGACGGATTACAACATGTTCGTACTCGGAATTAGTAAATAGGGAATAAATTCCAGGAAGGTCAATTAATTCAATTACTTCACCATCAATTTTAATGCTGCCTTTATATGAATCTACTGTAGTTCCAGGTAAATTACTTGTTTTTTGATCCAATCCTGTTAATCGATTGAATAAGGTTGTTTTACCACAATTGGGATTACCAATTAGCGCAATTCTTTTTGTCATACGGTTTCGATTTTCGCAATGGGTTTACGTATAACAATTTGGTCGGCTTCGACCTGCCTAAGTCCTAAAATATAAGCATCAATTCTAAATGCAATGGGATCTCCTCCAGGAGCCGTATACAGTTTCACTATTTCTGTTCCAGGTACACAACCCATTTCCGCCAATTTTTGAGTTAATTCACTTTCTTCCAAACGAGCAATTTCATACACTTCGTTGAATTCAATGTCTTTAGCGGTCATAGTGTAGTAAGTAAGTTTTGAATCCGTTGAGTTACTGCAATTAGTTAGGTCGAATTTTCACAGGAAATCCTCTGAAATAGCCACTCCAATTAACCGTAATGTTAACTGATTTTTAATAGGTGCGAAATTAGAATGATTTTAAATAATAAACAACAATTAAAATCATTTTAAAAACTCGTTCAACCGCATCAAAGCCAAGCGATTGGACGTCTTGGATTCTGTTTGCCCCACAATTTTTTTAAGTTTATTCTGTTGGTATAGAACGAACCGTTGTGGGATTTCATTTTTATTGTCTTTTAATTCGTTGAAAGCTAGTTTTTTAATGAGTTCGAGTTTGTCGTAACATTCACCCAAGGATAAGTTGAAATAAGCACCACCGGTTAATGCAAAAATATCTGGAGCTTTCATGCGATTCTCGAATTCCAATGCAGAAAAAAGTTCATCTGTTAAGGATTCCGACAAACTCTCGGATAATTGCGTTAAAATTTCATTGCGATGGTCGGGGATGAGTGGCAAGAAAAAGAACTTATTCCACAATTCTTCTTCAAAACGGTTAAACTCTTCGGATAAGCGAACTTTTGATTTGATTTTATGGTAAGAACGCTCATACATAGTAAATAAGAACAATGTATTTCTAGAAAGTAAATGACGGTCTTTTATAGGTAAAAGTACATCTACTTCGTTAGATATTTGTCCGTCTACTGGCATTGTACGTAATTGTGAGATCAAATGATTTTTGGCAAATACCATCATCATTGAATCTAGAAACCACTCCGATCTAGCATCGAAATTTATCGGTTTTGAGTTTAATCGATTGCTGTAAAAATGCAAATAAGGGTCCCAGTACATTTTTTTGAAAACCATTCTCAAAGAATCTAATTCGTTTAACGAGTAATTGCGAGAAAAATCCAAGGGAAGGGAGCTAGGTTCAAAAACGAATTTGTGATTCTTGTTTCTGGTGCTAGAAGATTCAATCTTGGATTGCTTTTTTGAGTTTTCATTCACATCGCCTACATCCTCTGAATCCATTCTGTTTGAAAGGGCGTGTTGGGAAATCAAGGTTCGAATAAGATCCGATTTAGACTCACTGTTGGAGTTGCTGTTTACCGCATTTTCAATGTATTTGATCGATTTATTCCGTAGTTCTTCCATAGAAGAATTGGAGGCTAATTCTGCATAAATTTCCTGATTCAAAGCAAAGTTTACGAGTTCAGAAGATGACCAACTGATTAAATTCTTATTTTTTGCAGAGTAGTTAATTAAAAACAACTTGTTAAGCAATTCCAATTGAACTTCTTCAGCAATGCTGTTTGATTCTCTCAAAACCGATAAAGGAGGGTAAATGGTCCAGCCCGAATTTTGTTGTTTTTCAGATTCTTGATGAACGTGTTTAGCAATGCTAACTAATGTTGAGTTTTGGAAATTCAAAGCAATGCTATCGAGTGCAGAATTGGGTATTTCTTTGGGCCAAAAGTTCGGCGAAACGTATAAATATCCCCCGAAAAACATAGATAAATACTTGTATTTAAAGCAATCAGGTGCAACCGAAATATTGTTGTATCCGAGGTCAAACAAGTACTCTGGCGTCCAAATGTGGTATTGGTGAGCCGTATTTGATTTACTAGACTCGCGTTCTTGAATGCGATTGCCCATAGCCAACGGGTAATTGGGCGAAATATCGTCCGATAACAGTGTGTTTTTGGGGTCTATGATTAAAAAATCCGGAAGCGTTTCTCCTAAATAAATAGAATAATTAATTTTATCCGCTTGGGTGTAGATTGTTGTGTCGTGGAACGTTGAAATGCGATTGCGATCGGAGTTAAGTTTGCCCCATTCAATCGGAAGTGCCACAGTTTTATTGACACCGTAGTACTCAGTTAATTTAGGTATATCAGGCATTTCGAGGTCAGAAGAAGCCGACGACATATTAGCGTAGGAATGAATGTATAAGCGATATCCTTTTTGGGTTGGGGACATTGTGTCGCGGCCAATGTAATATTCGACGCTCAATTTTCCCCCGGAATAGTACCAAGAATTGAAAAAGTCGTCCATATTTCTACCTGTAACTTGTTCTATGACTTTTTTCCAGTCGTTGGTATTAGCCGTTTTAAAGCCGTGCTGCGTTAGGTAGGTTTTCATGGATAAACGGAAATTATCATCGCCGATATAATTTCGAAGCATGTGTAAAATTGCCGCGCCTTTGTTATAGCGAACATCATCGAATTGTTCGTCGGGATTGGCATAATAATGATTCACTAGGGATTTAAAATGGGCATCATCTGAAATTTGGGAATTGGAATTCATCCAAGAAATGGCATTGTCGAAACCATATTTATGTTCTCTCCATAAAAACTCCCCGTAGGTTGCAAAACTTTCATTCAATGTGAGGTCGGACCAATTTTCGCACGTTGCTAAATCCCCGAACCAATGGTGAAATAACTCATGGGAAACGTAGTCTTCCATGTCGTTTTCTGAATCCATCAAGCGTTCATTATGCACAACGCAGCTGGTGTTTTCCATGGCACCGCTCACAAAATCTCGAACGCTCACTTGGTCAAATTTTCCCCAAGGAAAGTCGACACCCGTGTAATTTGAAAAGAAATCAATCATTTCTGCGGTATGTTTGAAATGATTGTAAGCTGCATTTTGAAAAGCAGGTTCCACGAAACTGTTCACAGGAATCTGAGTTTTTGCAGAGCGAACATTTTGTTCGGTTTTTACCCAATTCCCTAAGCCCAACATGGTTAAGTAAACGGAATGCGGTTTCTCCATGATCCACCAATCCGTTTTTTCTTTAGATTGGGGGATGTTTTTGCTGCTCATTAATTTCCCGTTGCTGATGGAAATCATCGTGTCGGGATAGGTAATCTGAAGTGTTTGGGTATGTTTTTGACTGGGATGATCCAAAGTAGGGAACCATCTAGATGAAGCATGGGTTTCGCCTTGTGTCCAAAATTGACGAGGGAATACTGGATGTTTCAAGTCGTGATTAATGAAATATGCTCCTTTATCCGATGATATTGCTGTTCCGGCAGTAGTAGATTTATTGTGTACCGAACGTTCGGGATTTGCGGTGTATGCAATAATTAATCGAATGGATTTATTTCTGCTAATTCCGAATGGAAGAGCAATTTTAAGGGTAAGTGAATCCTTATAATCCCACTGAATGGGCAGCCAAGTGCTGTTGGAAGTATGCTTAAATTCAATGTTTTTTACCGAAGTATCAGAACCTAGTTGTTTGGGTTTGGTGGTAAGTGGTTCTAATTTGTGTTCTGGAACTCGAATATTTAACTGTTTGAAATTGGGTTTCAGGTTTGCAGAAAGTGTATCCAACCAAACTTGGTGAATATCCATTCCTTGCGCATTCAATTCAATGCGATTTAGCTGGGGATGGTAGTTGTTGGATAAAATCAACGAGGCATAGCCATTTACGGTTTGTTGTTCCCAGTTAAGAAAAAGGTCCAAATCGGTATGATTGAGTGTCCAGATTTTATCGGGTGTTTTTTGATAGGGTTTGGTTACATCGTTCTGGAAAGTAGAAGATTTGTAAACGAATCCCAAGTTGTTTTGAGATGATGGATTTTCATTCTCTAAATTAGCAATTGCATTGGAAACAGCATTGTCTAGTTTTGACTTAGGAGTTTTACAACCCCAGTGAAGTAAACTAGAAAGTAAAAAGGTGCTGCCTAGCATTAAAAATCGGGTATATACCGAGAAATGGTTAACGTTTTTACTCATAATCTAAGGAAATGTAAAGGTCGTTTATTTTTTGAAAATCTCCCAAGCTTTTTCTGCCTGCTTTTGAAGCATGGAAAGTCCATTGATTCCTATTAAGCCACGCATTTTGGCTTCTCGGAGTAGTTGAGTTTCTTGGGGATTGTAAACCAAATCAATGAATTGAGTGCTTTGAGGTAGTTTGTTCCACGGTATCGGGGCACAACTGTCCACATTGGGCCACATGCCCAAAGGTGTGGTATTGATGATCAATGTGTTTTCTTGAAATTCTGAATTTAGAAACTCCTCATAGTTGATAGTTCTGAAATTGAATTGTGAGTTCGAAAACTCATCTGCAATTCCCTTAATTTCTTTTGTCGTGAAATTCGGTTCGGAGCTTGCACTATAGATCTGATTAATAGAATTAATCCCCTCCTTTAAATTTCGACTTACCTTTTTAAAGGGTATCTGGCAACTTGTCAAAACGGCTGCAACGGCTTTGGAAGAACCACCCGTTCCAAGTACATAAGCACAATTGAATTGCTGATGAGGAAGGGATTTTAATGCGAATTCAAAGCCGTCAAAATCCGTGTTGTATCCGATTAATTGAATGTTGGATTCAATTTTCGATTCAACGATGGGTCCAGGTTCATTGGTTAATTCAATTCCATATTTAATGTTACGAGCATCTTTCTTTGGGGGATGCGTATTTGAAACGTCCGTCGAGTTTCGGATGATTTTCACCGTATTTACAGCTCCAATGGCTTTAGCCTTGGGGTCGACCTCGTCTAAATATTGAAAAATTTCCTTTTTGTAGGGTATAGTTACATTAAATCCACCGAGTAGTGGATTTTGTGCGATTAATTGTGGCAGTTCGCCTATGTTGTTAAGTTCGAATAGTTGATATTGAGCATCCGAAATACCTTCCCCCGAAAAGAAACCTGCAAAAATGTCTGGACTTTTCGAATGGGAAATGGGTTTTCCGATTAATCCAAGTCGGATTATTTTTTCCATTTAGATTGAAGGTATTTATAAATCATCGGAGCAATAGAGAATCCAATGATGGCAAATACTACGGTTTCAAAATTGTTTTTAACCCAAGGCAAATCGCCTACGGCGTAACCTAATAATGTGATGGAAGTGACCCATAAAACAGCTCCTGAAATGCAGTAGCCAATGAACTTGCGGTAGGTCATTGAACCCATTCCGGCAGCAAAGGGTGCAAAAGTTCTGACTATGGGGACAAATCGTGCCATAATAAGGGTATATCCACCGTGTTTTTCGTAGAACTCTTCCGTTTTAGTGAGGTATTCTCGTTTCAAAAACCTCCATTTTAAGTCAAAAATTCGAGTGCCTATTTTTGATCCAATGAAGTAGTTGGTGTTATCGCCTAACAATGCGGCAAATATGAGCAATGGAATGAGGTAATATACATTTAATGTATCGTCAAGTGCGGCAATGCTACCTGCGGCAAAGAGGAGAGAATCACCGGGTAGAAAGGGCATCAGTACCAATCCTGTTTCAACAAAGATGATAGCAAATAGGATGAAGTAAGTCAATGTCTTGTACGTGCCTACTATTTCTTGCAATTTATCGTCTAAATGCAAAAGCCAATCTTGTGCTAAATCTAAAATGGAAAGTAATGTCATAGTAAAAATCGGTGCAAAGGTGCGTTTTTTTCTTGAATTTATGGGAAAAGGAGTACATTTGATAGACTAAATACGTGTTATTTTTGTTTAAACAATATACTATGAAACGCTATAAATGGATTGCTTTATTGTTGTGTGTGGGAGTTTTGAGCACGACTGTGTCATCTTGTGGAAGTAAAAACTACAAATCTCGTACACAGAAAAAGGGAGGTTGCAACTGCGGGTTCTAAATTTTTCGTAAATTTGCACTTTATTTTAAAACATGTCAACTAATTCAACATACATTCCTTACAAGGTAAAAGACATCACTCTCGCGGAGTGGGGTCGCAAAGAAATCAAAATGGCTGAAGCGGAAATGCCCGGTTTGATGGCATTAAGAGCTGAATATGGCCAATCAAAGCCATTGAGTGGTGCTCGCATCGCTGGTTGCTTACACATGACGATTCAGACTGCTGTTTTGATTGAAACATTGGTAGAATTGGGTGCTGATGTAACTTGGAGTTCTTGTAATATTTTCTCAACTCAAGATCACGCAGCTGCGGCAATTGCTGCTGCTGGTATTCCCGTTTATGCTTGGAAAGGAATGACCGAAGAAGAATTCGATTGGTGTATCGAACAAACTTTATTTTTCGGTGAAGACCGTCAACCACTCAATATGATTTTGGACGATGGTGGTGATTTAACCAATATGGTTTTGGATCGTTATCCTGAATTGGTTGCTGCTATTAAGGGTATCTCTGAAGAAACTACAACTGGTGTTCACCGTTTGTACGAGCGTGTTGTGAACGGAACTTTGCCAATTCCTGCAATCAATATCAACGACTCTGTAACTAAGAGTAAATTTGATAACAAATACGGTTGTAAAGAAAGTTTGGTGGATGCAATTCGCCGTGCAACCGATATTATGATGGCTGGTAAAGTGGCTGTTGTTTGTGGTTACGGTGATGTTGGAAAAGGTTCTGCTGAAAGTTTAAGAGGAGCGGGTGCACGTGTAATCGTAACTGAAATCGATCCGATTTGTGCTTTACAAGCAGCTATGGATGGTTTTCAAGTTTTGCGCTTAGAAACTGCTATTCCTCAAGCAAATATCGTAGTAACCGCTACAGGTAACTGTAACATCGTTTCTGAAAAGCATTTCCGTATGATGAACGATAAAACGATCGTTTGTAACATCGGGCACTTCGATAACGAAATCGATATGGCTTGGTTGAATAAAAATTACGGCAACACCAAATATACCATTAAACCACAGGTGGATGTATTTAACGTTGATTCTAAAGAAATCATCGTTTTAGCAGAAGGTCGTTTGGTGAATTTGGGTTGTGCAATGGGTCACCCAAGTTTCGTAATGAGTAACAGTTTCACGAACCAAACATTGGCGCAAATGGAACTTTGGAACAACCACAGCAACTACGAAAATCAAGTTTACGTGCTTCCTAAACACTTGGATGAGAAAGTTGCACGTTTGCACTTGGCTCAAATTGGTGTGGAATTAACTGAATTAACCGCTGAGCAAGCTGATTACATTGGAGTTTCTGTAACTGGTCCGTTCAAACGCGACGAGTACCGCTACTAATAACTTTCAACGTATTCTCTTGAATAAATGCACTTATGGGTGTATTTAATTTAAGGATTACTGTACCACCGATACGGTTCCTTTGAAAGGCCTGGAAAATACTCAGGATTAAGATTTTCAACACCGATCGGATATGCAAATGGAGCCCCTAAGAATTGATTGATTCCTAGGGGCTTTTTTATGGCCTCATTGGAATCATTTACAATGCAGAACGTATTGATTTTAATCGTTTTTGCTCCGAGATTCGTCGTTTTTTTGCTCCAGTATGCTGAACGGATTATTGATTCATACGGTATGGCCCAATTGATTTTAAATTGGTCCGGATGAAAGTATTCAGAAGAAACGGCTTTTTTCGGGGGATGGGAATTCTGAGTTAATTGAGCATCCAGCAGTTGCAGTCGCGTATGGTGGAATAGGTAAGAGCGCCAAATAAAAGTACTTCCCCAGAAGAAACAAAATATTAGAATCATACGCAACATAGAATCTGGGTGTAATTGAAAAGTTCGATTGGATCCGATTTTTAGTCGAATATTCTGGATAACACTCCAATTAATTGAATTACGGGTGACTAAAAACCACAAAATGGGGAGCATGGGAGCAAAGCTTTTTTGCATCATCATGTCACTTTCTCCTTCGCGATATATGAATGCGAGAAATAGTGAAATTAGAATTCCAATTCCCAGTAGAAGTCGATTTTTCAAATCGCCAAATAAGAGAATAAGCAGACCTAAAATTAAGTAAGGCGTTGCCCATCCCCCGAAAAGGGAAGAAACAAAATAGTGGAATCCCCAACTTTGAAAAAAAGCCCAACACTCTTGAAAATTTATTTTCTGAAGGATGCTTACTTCGTAGGGATTGGGAGGGATAATGGCTTGTTTGACAATGATTACAAGTGCGAAAAACAAGTAGTTTTTCCAATGATTTTTTTGGACTATGAGTACGAAAAAAAGTGCGGGAAGAATCCCCGGGTGCGCTAGATACGAAAGTGTAAGCCAAATGGTGGAACGAATGTGCTTTGGTTCCAATGCATACAATCCGGCAAAAATGAGTGCGGAAATCATTTCGCCCGTCCCCAAAAACTGAAAGTCAGGACCCGAAACAAGAAAAATGGCTGGAAAGTAAAGCAGTTGTAAACCCGTAATTCCTTCGTGATTTCTGCAAATACATTCGCTACAAATCCAAGCTAACGCTACGGGCGTAATGGATAGAATAAGGATAATGAAATTTACGGGAAGTCCAAGTTTAACTCCTAGATATGCCGGTGATAATACCAACCATTGAGTGTAACGATGGTGTTCTACAGCTGGAAATAAATTGAGAATGTTAAAAGCCGTGAAAGCAGAGTCGGCGTAGAGGATTCTTTCCCAAGCCATGAGTGAAAAGGCTATGGTTAGAGCCACGAAAATCCAGCGGTGAGCTGGTTGCTTTTCTAGTAAAATCTTAAACTTCAGCCAATTCATTGGCTTCCTCGGCGTTAGGAGCTTTAATAATTTCCAAATCGTTGGTTTCCACCACGAGATTATCGATGATGAATTCTTGGCGTTCGGGAGTGTTTTTGCCCATGTAATATTTCAACAATCGTTCCACGCTGGTATCTTCTTTTAAGATAACGGGTTCTAAACGGATATCGGGACCAATAAAGCCACCAAATTCATCGGGTGAAATTTCACCTAATCCTTTGAATCGTGTGATTTCTGGCTTGTTTCCCAATTTAGCAATTGCGTCTACTCGTTCTTTATCGCTGAAGCAATAAATGGTTTCTTTTTTATTTCTAACTCGGAATAACGGAGTCTGTAGAATGTACAAATGTCCGTTTCTAACTAAATCCGGGAAGAATTGCAAAAAGAAGGTCATCATTAACAAACGAATGTGCATTCCGTCTACGTCGGCATCGGTAGCAATAACGATTTTATTATAGCGTAGATTTTCGAGTGATTCCTCAATGTCTAAAGCATGTTGTAGAAGGTTGAATTCTTCGTTTTCGTAAACGACCTTCTTTTTAAGTCCATAGCAGTTTAGAGGTTTTCCTCTTAAACTGAACACCGCCTGTAAATCGGGGTTGCGACTTTTGGTGATACTTCCAGATGCTGAATCTCCCTCCGTGATGAATAATGTTGATTCGTAGCGTTCATCTTTTTTAGCATCCGGTAAATGGATTCTGCAATCCCGAAGTTTTTTATTGTGAAGATTCGCTCTCTTCGCACGTTCTTTGGCTAATTTTTGAACTCCTGCCATGTCTTTGCGTTCGCGCTCATTTTGAAGAATTTTCTTAATAAGTGCGTCTGCAGTAGACGGATTTTTGTGAAGGAAGTCATCTACATGTTTTTTAATGAAATCCATCATGGCGGATTTCATGCTGGGTCCATCGGGTGCGATTTCCGTACTTCCCAATTTGGTTTTAGTTTGACTCTCAAATACGGGCTCAACAACGCGAACGCTAACTGCAGCGGTGATGGAACTTCTGATGTCGCTAGCATCGTAATCTTTTTTGTAGAACTCGCGAATGGTTTTAACGAATGCCTCTCTAAAAGCAACTAGGTGAGTTCCCCCTTGTGTGGTGTACTGTCCGTTTACAAAGGAGTAGTATTCTTCACCATAAGCCTCAGTATGAGTGAATGCTATTTCAAAGTCATCTGCTTGGATGTGAACTACGGGATAGAGAGCTGCTTCGGGAGTAACCTTGCTTTCCAATAAGTCCATCAAACCTCGACGAGATGCAAAAGACTCTCCGTTGTATCGAATGGTTAATTGCGAATTGAGGTAGGTGTAATTTTTAACCTGTTCACGAATAAAATCATGGATGAAACGATAATTTTTAAAAATACTTCCATCAGGTTCGAAAATAATCCGTGTTCCATTTGTTTCGGTGGTGGCTTCTTCTGCGGCATCGTTAATCAAGTTGCCCTGATTGAATTCTGCTTTTTTAGTTTTTCCATCTCGGAAAGATTGTACCGAAAAATAGCTACTCAAAGCGTTAACGGCTTTAGTACCGACTCCATTCAAACCTACTGATTTTTGGAAAGCGCGACTATCATATTTACCTCCGGTATTGATTTTGGATACACAATCTATGACTTTTCCCAAAGGAATACCTCGGCCATAATCTCGGATGGTAACGCGTTTATCGTCGATAACGATATCAATTTTTTTACCATTACCCATTACGTGTTCATCGATGGAGTTATCGATAATTTCTTTGATCAAAACGTAAATACCGTCGTCGGGGGAATTTCCATCACCTAATTTCCCGATATACATACCGGGGCGCAGGCGAATGTGTTCTTTCCAATCCAGACTTCGGATTTCGTTTTCCGTATATTGGGGTTGGTTTAATTGATTTTCACTCATCAATGCAATTTTACCCAATTAATTACAGAAGGAGAAACCAAGTTTTTAACATTGTTCAAATCGTTGTAAATTTGCCCTATGTCAAAAATGAATCGTGTATTCGGATTAGTGCTTTTTTTAGTTTGGGGATGTGTTTCCAAAGTAGATAAAGAGTTGCAAAAGATTGAGCCATTCGAGTCTAAGTTAACGCCAAAATTGGTAGTAGATTCCTTGCCCAAAAATGCAGATTCATTGTTGTTTGCATTTGCTCAAGCGAATCCCAAACATCCCAAAAGTGAAAACTATTGCTATTATGCTGTCTTGATTCAAGAGCGAAAAAACCACGGAGTTAAGGCCGCACAATGGGCAGAATATTATCTGCAAACCTTCAACGGTAGCAAAGAACGAAAAATGGAGAGCGCAGTAGTTGCTTCCCATTATTACGAGCAAAATGGAGTGTATGATAAAGCCTTGGAGTATTACAAATACTTGGTGAAACACTTCGGTGAAACTCCAATTGGGAAACAGGCTCAAACCATGGTTTTCTTCATCGAGAAGGGTATGGTGACTCCTGAGCAACAGCTAGAATATATACAGAAAATGAATGATTCTGCTGCCAATTCAACGGCCAATCCATGAAGATTTTAATTACAGGCGCTACCGGTTTTGTGGGTAGTCATATGGCTTATCAAGCTCACTTAATGGGATATGAAGTGGTGTTAGCCAAGCGTGCAACCAGTAAGTTGGATCTATTTCATTCCGTGCGGAAATGGTATTTGCATTGGGGGAAGTTGGGAGACAGTTCACGGGAATCGAAGTTGGATACAAATGGTCAAAAATTAGATACGTCGAAATATCTGACAGTGGAACAGGTGGTTCAATTGAAACAGCGTTTGGGAGTTCCACAGTTAAGGAATGTGAAGGTGTTTTCGGGGGATTTGGAATCGTTCAAATTATCAGTAGAGGATAACACGTTACCCAATGTGATGGACGATGCAAATTCAGTATTTGCTCAAGAGAAATCCGATTTAATATTAAGCAAATATTTTAAATCGATTGAGAATTTCCATCCCCAATGGGTAGATATGGACTTGCTCGACACCGATGAGATTCTTCAAGTTTTAGATGATTCTTTCGATGCAGTTTTGCATTGCGCGGCCATCGTATCATTTGATAGAAAATCCGAAAATAAAATGATTGAAGAAAATACAGAGGGTACCCGAAATTTGATAAACTCATGTTTGAAAAAAGGGGTCAACAAGTTTCTTCACATAAGTTCGATAGCCGCATTAGGTCGTCCTGAGAACAATCAACCCATAGGAATTAATTCTGAATGGGTTGAATCCAAGTACAATACGGCTTATGCCAATAGTAAATATTTAGCAGAAATGGAGGTTTGGCGTGGGAAAGAGGAGGGATTGCAGGTATTGATATTGAATCCAGGGGTGGTTTTGGGTTTTGGCGAGGGACATACTAGTTCAGAACAAGTGGCGAATACAGTACGAAAAGGAATTCCTGCTTATCCTGCAGGTTCAAATGGATTTGTTTTTGTTGATGATTTGGCACACACTGCACTATCTATGCTACAGCAAGAAACGAAATTTGGCGAGCGTTATTTGATGGTAAGCCACAACCTTACCTTTAAGTTTATAATGCAAGAGTTAGCACAGATTATGAGCGTTAATCCGCCTCGAATGGAATTGTCTGGCTGGAAATTTCAACTCAGTTATTGGACAATAAAAATCATCGAAAAATTAGGCTTTTCCATGCCTATATCTACGGAATTGTTGTTGAGCACCAAGCGAAATTCCGTTTACTCGGATGATTGATTGGTTTAGAATTGAAGCCCGGTGGGTTTAACCGTTGAAATTCCGTTTACACGAATCATTGATTGGTTTAATAGAAAAACTCGGTAAGTTAAACCGTTGGAATTCCGTTTACACGAATCATTGATTGGTATAATATAAAAACTCAGTAAGTTAAACCGTTGGAATTATGGTCGGAGTATCAATACGGAGAAATATAGGTGCTGGTTGGCTTTTTCTTCTTTTTAAAATCCCCGCGTTTCCAAGCATTGAAAAACTGCATCCAAGCAACCGGACTTAAGTAATTTTGAGGCGGCACTTGATTGTAGTAATACAATTGCTGTGCACGTTGAGTAGCCATTAGTGATTGAGCTTGATGTGCATCAGCGGGACGCATTCTTAATTCTTCTTTTACTGCTTCGTTTTCCAAATTTTTTCGTGCACGTTCTAAGGCATCATCGGGAATGTCGCGGGTAACAAACTCGTGCGCAAATAGCGATTTCAAGGGCAGAGCCCGAATGAAAATATCTGAGATATAACCCGTGTCTTGTGTTAATAATTTTACTACGTTGTATCGGTTGCCTGTAAGGGTATCGGGAACAACATGCCAAGATCCTTTCTTTTCAATTTGTTCGAAATAAATGGTATCACCCTTTTTAACAACTACATCGAAATATCCGTTGATGTCTGAAAATCCAATTAGACCTCTGCGATGACTGCGAATGTTTACGAATGGAATCGGTTTTAAACTGTCGGTAGTTAAAACTAAGCCTGTGAATAAAATGAAGTGGTTTTGTCCCTTTTTTACGGATTGAGCTGTACTCGATTTATGGAAAATAAATGCTACCATGAAAATGAGTAGAGTAAGAGGTTTTATGTGCAGTTTATCCGCGATTCTCATAAAAATACGAATATACCGAATAAATTTTATAGAGGGATGAGCCATCCTACGATCAAACCGAATAAAACGACCAATGGAGTTTGGACCTTTCCGGAAACTTGCATGAATAATGATGCCATGAACACGGTAATTTGAAGGGTAATTTGTTCAGCGCTGAACTGTTGAAATTGATAAATCCAATCTTGAGAAATGGCAAGAGTAGCAGAAAGAATGAATCCTATCGATGCAGCAAATAATCCGGGTGTTGTTTTTTGAATTAATCGGGTATATTGTAGTTTGGACCAAACGGGGTATGCGAAAAATACCAGCAACAATCCGGGTAGAAAAACTGAAATCAGTCCCAATAAACTGGCTAAAATTTGCAACGGCCAATCACTATTTAGGTTGTTCATTGCCGTGGTATTCATGTATACTGCTAAATTAAAGTTGGGCCCAGGTGCTGCTTGAATCATTGCCATGCCAAAGTGGAATTGAGACATGCTTACCCGTTGTGTAAGTTGCACGAATTCTTCCAACATCATGGCGGCAAGAATGTTCCCCCCGCCAAAAGAAAGGGCGCTCATTCGATAGGTATTTTCAAACAAGTCGATCAAGAAACTGGTGATTTTCCCAAGGGGCATGTTAGCGAGAAAATATCCCAGAAAACCAATGAAAAAGAACCAAATTAAATTGTAAGAAAGCTTGCGGATTTTTTTTCGAGTTGGACGGTTAAGTCGAGATTTGATTTCGGTGGGGTGTTCTTTTGTGGTCTGATATGGATGGTTGAAGTGATTTTTATTCTCGATTTCGGGGGATGGTAATTCAGGCTGAAAATAGGCACTGATCACTGCCGAAACGAGTATACCTAATGGAAAAATCCAGGGTGAATGAATTGCAAATCCCGCGATTCCTAATGATATAAAAATTCCGATATTGAGTGCGTTGGGAACTAGCCATTTGAACATAGTATAAACCCCAAAAACCATGAAAGCCACAACAACAGCAGGTAGAAATCTCAAATAGTTGGAAGGAATTAATGAAGGCAATAGAGCCAAATTGGTCATAAATATGGCACCCGGAAGAGCCCAAGCAAATAGTGTTAAGGCGGATAACCTTTTGCCGCCAAGCTTTAATCCTATGGTACTTATTGTTTGTGTGGTGCTAGGGCCAGGAAGTGCATTGCAAAAAGCATTGATTTCAATAAGTTCTTTATGAGTAATGAATTGGTGCTTATCTACCAGTTCTTTTTTGAAATAGGGTAAATGCAATTGAGGTCCACCAAATGCAGTTAAACCTAACCAAAAAGCCGATTTTAAAAAGCGAATGTGATTTTGATTTTGTAAGTTTGTGCTATGATGATTCATTCCTGGACAAAAACAAGTCAAAAGTACCCAATATTTGCGATTGTATTGATGATGTTTGGATTAATAATTTCGGGTTGTACCGAATCCTCATCCCCCGAAGAGAAAAGAACCGCCATGATTTCAAAAGTGGATAGCTTATGGGGTCAATTAAATGCTGTTCGTCAACAATTTACCTATGAAATGGATGAAATTGAGGAGCGAAAAGAAGAAATGCAACAACAACTCATTCGTGCTAATTTTTTGAAGGAAAATCAACTTACTGAAGAACAAAAACTTTGGTTTATCCAATATGAAAGTGTGGCTCGAATTTATAAGGGCGTAGGACAGAAATATAAGAATTGTGTGTTGAAAGCCGAAAACGTTTTTTATGCTCTCAAGGGATTGGATAGTGAAGTTAAAAAAGGCAAATACGATGAAAAGGTAGATGAATTTCGCGCCGAATACTCAGAAATTCAAAAAGAGTTAATGGAATGTACAGAAGAAACTACCGATGTGGTTACACGTTTAACTGCTGTAGAACCTACGTATTTGAGATTGGGTGAAAATGTGGAAAGCTTGCTCAATGAACTGATTCCTGAATCGAATTAATCGTTTGAGTTTGAATTTAAGTTTGGATCTCAATCTCAATCTCAACCTCAATCTCAATGGATGCCCATTCGCTCATGTTCAAGCCATTTTTGAAAAATAATGTTTATGGCTGTATTGTTGGGATGAGCTAAATCTTCGCGGAAATACGATTTATCTCTTAATTCTTCATTAAAAATTTCAAACGCTGGGAAATAGCCTATGTCGGTAAATTGACTGATAATTTCATGAATTGCAACCCGTAAAATGGATTTGCTTATGGAGTTTTCAATCAGCCCATCTCGCAGATGTCGAACAGGGCTTATCGTAAAATCAATTTGAATTTCTGGATGAATTGATTTTAAGGAAGAAATACATTGTTTAAGGTTTTCAACTACTTCTGAAAATGAAAGTAGTCGTTTTCTAAACTGATGATTGGGGATCCTATGGCAGTTTCCAACCAGTAAATTTTCAGGAATAAATTCGTAAACCCAGGCTGTTCCTAGGGTAATGATGGCTTTTTGAGTGTGTTTTATGAAATGAGCACTAGAGGATATTAACGAATGAATGGTTTCCGATAATTCAAGTTCTTGTTCCGATTGGAATTTAGATGCAAAAGTGAGGCAATGGAATTGTTGATTCACTTTAGTCAGGATCGGTTCCTGTTCGTTTGCTATGATGGACAGAGTATCAGCAATGGCGCTGGGTGCAAATAATGTTCCGAAAGGGTTGGCTAATACCTCGATTTCGAGTGAATTGCTTTGTGCGTAATCTTTCAATCTCTGAGAAATTTCAACTGAAAAACAGGATCCGAGAAAGAAATATTGGGCCATTGTTTAGCGAATGAATAGAAATTAATTGCAAATATAGTTGATTCACAGACGGAGGTTTTGCAATAAATTTGCTCGGTAAATGAACAATTCGATGATTTCTGAAAAAAATGCGGAAAACGATCAAGAAAATAATCCCTTTTTAAGGTACCGGAAATTGGAAAATGTTCATGTTTTCCTTTGGTTAATTAAGGATTTTGCTTGGATTTCGGGCTATGAGACTTTAGGGATGATCATGGCTGTTCCAACCATTTTTATGGCGGTTTACATAACGATTTTGTCGCGTTCAGTGAATACCTCGGATTTCGTTCACAACATTGCCGTGAGTTGTTGGATTGTGGCCAATGTGGTTTGGATGACGGGTGAGTTTTATTTCAATGATAAGGTACGACATTGGTCCATTCCCTTTTTTGTTTTGGGGATAGTTACCCTGGTTGTTTTTTACGGATTCAAATGGTTGAAACGGAATCAACAGAGTTGAGAGTAGAATTTCGGAAAGAAATCCTGAGTAAATCAGGAATAGAGTCAATAAGTGAATGGGTTGGATTTGTTCGGTGGTTGTAACCCATGGAGAATCCAATTTGGTTTTAAAGGATCATGTTCAAAAGCTGGGGGCTAGGCAAATAATTTAGCGATTTTAAAAATTAGAAAAGCCCGGTAAAATTAGAAAAGCCCGGTGCAACCGGGCTTTTCTAAACCAAACTAAACCAAAAATAACTAACTAGTTACTTTTTTCGCAATTGGGAAACTACCAATTCCCAATGTTTTTCAGACAAATCAGAACTCAATTGTTCAAGCAATAATTTTAAATTAATGGATGACTCAATATCAAGTTTTGCTTCTGTACATTTAAGACGGAAATATTCAGAAAATGTTTCATGAGCGTTTGTAAGGAATGCGTCATAAGCCATTTTGCTGATCCATTTGTTCTTCCGTTGCAGTGTAATATTTTTTATGTAATTATGTAGTGAGTCGTTTGTAATGGATTGTATTTCAATAACTTTGTTTAAAATGATTTGTTGTTTACTGTTGTATTCTTTGAGAGGTTTTGATATCTTATTGAGGTAGGACTCTGACGTTGAAAGTCGGCTTATTTTCGACGAAATTGAAAAGTTGTTTACTGAGTCAAAAGTGATAAAAACATCGTATGCACTCAAACCGGTTTTTTGTGTGAATTCTTCTGTTTCAAATCCCCAATTGTGTGGAAGATATTCTTCGCAAATTCCTAGGTTCTTTTGATAAAGATGAATAGAATTTAATTCATTTTCATCGATGATATCTTCGATGTTTTGGTTATAAAATGTTGAATCAAGTGTAGTAATAAAAGCTAGGGATTCGGATTTTGAATCGATCCAGTGTATGATGTCGTTGGTTTGTGAATTGTAAACAACAAACGGATTTTCTTTTGTTGAACATCCCCCCAACCCTAAAGACAAAATTAGACCCGAAATTAGGAGAAATTTGTCTTTGATTGGTTTGGGAAGTGCAGTTGAAATTTGAATCATGAAAGGATATTAAAGAGTAAAAGTTTTTAAGAATTTTGTGTTGATTGAAACAAAGTACGATTGAATATCCCCCAAAACCGGATGAAAAAAATGGTGTAATTTTTATAAAAAATGCAAATTAATTATCTTAAAGTGTAGATATATAAAGGGTTGTGACTGTTTTTGTTTAGTGGTTCTAGCAGCTTTAAAAAGCATAAATCTGAATATTTTAGTTAAATTTGCGGCATGATGGAAACTGAAGTTTACGTGCCAAAAAACAAAGTAAGAATTGTTACAGCAGCAAGTTTATTTGATGGTCACGATGCAGCAATTAATGTAATGCGCAGAATTATTCAGTCAACCGGTTGTGAAGTCATTCATTTGGGTCATGATCGTAGTGTAAATGAAGTTGTAGATACCGCGATTCAGGAAGATGCCAATGCGATCGCAATGACCAGTTATCAGGGTGGACATATTGAGTACTTTAAATATATGTATGATTTGCTTCAGGAGCGTGGTGCAGGTCACATCAAGATTTTTGGTGGTGGCGGAGGAGTAATCCTACCTGAGGAAATAAAAGAATTAATGGATTATGGTATTGCACGCATTTACAGCCCTGACGACGGAAGGGAAATGGGTTTGCAAGGCATGATTAATGATTTGGTTCGCCAAAGTGATTATCCATTAGGTCATAAATTAGTTGGGGATTCAAACAAGTTAAATTGGGAATCGAAAGTTGAAATCGCTCGTTTGATTACAGGTGCAGAAAATTATGCTGAATTGCATAGTTCCGTTTTAAATAATCTACGTGAAAAAGCGGCAGATTTAAAAGTGCCTGTTTTAGGAATAACCGGTACGGGCGGTGCAGGTAAAAGTAGTTTGATTGATGAGTTGGTTCGTCGATTTATTCTGGATTTTGAAGATAAAAAGATGGCCATTATTTCAATTGATCCATCCAAAAGAAAAACAGGGGGTGCTTTATTGGGTGATAGAATTCGTATGAATTCAATTAATCATCCTCGGGTTTATATGAGATCGATGGCTACGCGACAAGCAAATTTAGCCATGAGTTCTCATATTGATGATGCTGTTTGTATCTTAAAAGTTGCAGGATATGATCTAATTATCGTTGAAACATCAGGTATTGGTCAATCAGATACACAAATCACAGAGCATTGTGATGTTTCAATGTATGTGATGACACCCGAATACGGTGCGGCCACACAATTAGAGAAAATCGATATGTTGGATTACGCCTCTGTTGTGGCTTTGAATAAATTCGACAAACGAGGCGCTTTAGACGCATTGCGAGATGTTCGTAAACAATATCAACGAAATCATAAACAATTCGATATTGATGTAGACAAAATGCCAGTTTATGGAACAATTGCGAGTCAATTTAACGATCCTGGAATGAATGCTTTGTATCGCGGTTTGATGGATACTATTTCTGCTAAAACGGGAGCCGAGTTAAAGAGTAACTGGAAGAGCGATGATGAGATGAGTGAGAAGATTTTCATTATTCCTCCCGCAAGAAATCGATATCTAAGCGAAATTTCAGAAAACAATAGAAGCTATGATTCCAATGTAATAAAGCAAAGTCGAGTTGCTCAACGCCTATACAGTATTCGTGAAACTATTGAACAGCTAAAAGAATCCCAAGCAAATAGCTCTGCAGATTCCAATGATTTGTTGATTGCTTCATTGGAAAAAACATATCAACAACTTTGGGAAGATTTGAATCCCGAAAATAAAAAATTAATAGAGCAATGGAATGATGAGGCTCGAAAATACAGCGATCCAGAATATGTGTTTAAAGTTCGAGATAAAGAAATTCGGATTAAAACTCACACGGAGAGCTTAAGTCATACTCAAGTACCCAAGGTTTCAATACCGAAATTTACTGCTTGGGGTGACATATTAAAATGGAGATTACAAGAGAATTTACCGGGTCAATTCCCTTATACTTCGGGTATTTACCCATTCAAACGCGAAGGAGAAGATCCAACCCGAATGTTCGCTGGCGAGGGTGGACCAGAAAGAACCAATAGACGTTTCCATTATGTATCTATGGCTATGCCAGCGAAGCGTTTGAGCACGGCATTTGATTCAGTAACCTTGTACGGAAGAAATCCTGATTTACGTCCGGATATTTATGGTAAAATTGGTAATTCCGGTGTAAGTATTTGTTGCTTGGATGATGCAAAGAAATTATACAGTGGTTTTAATTTGGCAGATCCCAAAACATCTGTTTCCATGACCATTAATGGTCCTGCGCCAATGCTTTTAGGTTTCTTTATGAATGCCGCCATAGATCAACAATGCGAGTTGTATATTAAAGAAGCAGGTTTGGAAGAAGAGGTAAATAAGAAAATGGATGCCATTTTCAAGGCCAAAGGAACAACTCGTCCTACTTATCAAGGAACTTTGCCAGAGGGCAACAATGGGCTTGGGTTGATGTTATTGGGTGTTACAGGGGATCAAGTTCTTCCGGCTGAAAAATACAATGAGATCAAAGAATGGACCTTATCTCAAGTGCGTGGAACGGTTCAAGCAGATATTTTAAAGGAAGATCAAGCTCAAAATACGTGTATATTTTCAACTGAGTTCGCTCTACGTTTGATGGGGGATGTTCAAGAATATTTCATTAATAAAAAAGTTCGGAATTTTTACTCTGTAAGTATTAGTGGGTATCATATTGCTGAGGCGGGTGCCAATCCAATTTCTCAATTAGCATTCACATTAGCTAACGGTTTTACTTATGTAGAATACTATTTAAGCAGAGGGATGAATATCGATGATTTTGCACCCAATTTGAGTTTCTTTTTCTCAAACGGTGTGGATCCTGAATATGCTGTAATTGGTCGTGTTGCTCGCAGAATATGGGCGAAAGCCATGAAATTGAAGTATGGAGCAAATGCACGCTCTCAAATGTTGAAATACCACATTCAAACTAGTGGTAGAAGTTTACATGCTCAGGAAATCGATTTTAATGATATCAGAACTACGTTGCAAGCGTTGTATGCCATTTATGATAACTGTAACTCGCTACACACCAATGCATACGACGAAGCAATTACAACGCCAACCGAAGAAAGTGTGCGTAGAGCCATGGCTATACAATTGATCATTAATAAGGAGTTAGGATTAGCGAAAAACGAAAATCCGCTGCAAGGTTCATTTATTATTGAAGAGTTAACAGATCTGGTTGAAGAAGCAGTTTTGGTTGAGTTTGACCGAATTACAGAACGTGGTGGCGTATTGGGGGCTATGGAGACGATGTATCAGAGAGGAAAGATTCAGGAGGAAAGTCTGTATTACGAAACATTGAAACATACAGGTGAATATCCTATTATCGGAGTGAATACTTTTTTGAGTAGCAAAGGATCTCCAACAACGATTCCAGGCGAAGTAATTAGAAGTACTGAAGATGAAAAACAGTTTCAAATTAATACGGTGAAGTGGGTTCATTCGATGTATTCAGATGAATCAAGTATCTCAATACAGCGTTTAAAACAGGCAGCATTGGAAAATAAAAACATGTTTGAAGAACTTATGTATGCTTGCAAATATTGCACGTTAGGACAAATTACCGAGAGTTTATTTGAAGTAGGGGGTCAGTATCGTAGAAATATGTAAAGCTCGGAAGAGTGACATAATAATTAAATATTAGTAAACAAAAAAGGGAATTTCGAATTTTTGAAATTCCCTTTTTTGTTTATTTAAATAAATGTAAAAAATACACTTATTAAGATGAAATTGGATTCTTTGTAAAGAATAAAGATCTAAGTTATTTGCATGGGGCATTTTGCCATGGCCCAGCATTGGCAACATCTTTATAACCCGCTGATTTGAACATTTCAGTTGCTCTTCCAGCTCGAGCGCCACTGCGACAAACGAAAACTACTTTATCATAACTTCTATAGGATTCTAGTTTTGATTCTAATTGATCTAGTGGAACATTCACTGTGCAATTAGCATGTCCGTCGTTATTCCATTCTTCAACTGTGCGCACATCAATGATAATGGTTTTGCCTGTTTTTGTGCTGTCGGAAGTTGGACTTTCAGTGCTGTTTTCTTTTGTAATTTCATTTGTTGTAACAGGTGTTTCGCTGTTGTTGGATTCCGTAGATTTAGCGCCACACGATGAAAAATAAAGAGTTAGCGCAGCGAGTGGTAAAATAATTGATTTCATAGTGCAAACTACATAAAAAAATTAGTAAAAAACGGTAACATTTATCACATTTACTAATGTATATTCGCACCCCATGGATAAGTTGGATGAGGTTGAACTTACGGGTATATCAGAGAAGTTAAATCTGAGAATAACCCAAATAAGACAGGTGCTTTTGCTTCTGTCAGAAGGTTCTACTGTGCCGTTTATAGCACGTTACCGAAAGGAAAGAACCGGTAACCTCGATGAGGTAGAGATTTTGAAAATTAAAGATGAATACGAACGCGTTGAAGCTCTGAGAAAACGAAAAGAATTTGTAATTGATCAAATAAGGGAGCAAGGAAAATTAACTGCAGAATTAGAGCAACGAATTCTAAAAGCGAGTGAAATTGCTGAGGTTGAAGATTTGTATTTACCCTATAAAGCTCGTCGTAAAACACGAGGAGATGTTGCTAAGGAAAAAGGTTTAGAGACTTTAGCTAAAGAAATTTTCGAACAACGCAACACTAAAGTTCTTAATTCTCTAAGGAATTATTTGAATGAAAAAGTAACTACAGAAGAAGAAGCACTTCAAGGTGCGCAAGATATAATTGCAGAATGGATTAATGAGGATTCTGAATTGCGTGGTAAATTGAGGAAATTATTTGAAAATGAATCAGTAATAAGTTCAAAGCCAGCTAGAGGTAAAAAAGAGTTGGAGGAAGCTCAGAAGTTTAGAGATTACTTTGAACACAATGAATTATTAAAACGATGTCCAGGACATCGTTTTCTCGCCATGATGCGAGGTGCTGATGCTGGATTTTTGAAGGTTTCAGTAGAGCCCGATTTTGAGCGCGCAATATACATCATGAAAAAGAGCTGCATGAAGGGTTATGGTCCTTTATCAGATATAGTTTGCGAAGCAGCAAAAGATGCATATTCTCGTTTACTTCAGCCAAGTTTAGAGAATGAAATGTTATCGTGGGTTAAGGAAAAAGCAGACGAAGATGCCATTGGGGTTTTTGCATTAAATGCTCAACAATTGTTGTTGGCATCTCCCTTAGGCCAAAAACGCGTAATGGCTTTAGATCCAGGATTTAGAACGGGCTGTAAAGTGGTATGTTTGTCGGAGTACGGTGATTTGCTTCACAAAACCACCGTTTTTCCTCATGATCCCCAAAGAGAGGTGTTAAAATCCCAAGAAATCATTGCCAACTTAGTCGAAAAATTCAGTATCGATGCTTTGGCTGTTGGGAATGGAACTGCGGGTAGAGAAACCTACGCCTTCCTAAAAGGTTTCATCCAGGATTTACCCATTTATATGGTGAATGAGGCAGGAGCTAGTATTTATAGTGCATCTGAGGTTGCTCGCCAAGAATTTCCCAACGAAGATGTTACCGTTAGAGGTGCGGTGAGTATTGGTAGACGTTTGATGGATCCATTAGCAGAGCTGGTGAAAATTGATCCAAAGAGTATCGGAGTAGGTCAATATCAACATGATGTGAATCAGTCATTGTTGCAAAAAAGATTGGAAAGCGTTGTTGTAAGTGCTGTTAACAAAGTGGGAATTAATTTAAATACTGCTAGTCAACATGTTCTGAGTTATGTGAGTGGTTTAGGGCCTGCATTAGCTAAAAACATCATTGAATATCGGAGTAAAATTGGAGGATTCAGCAGTAGAGAAGAATTAAAGAAAGTGCCTCGATTGGGGGATAAGGCATTTGAACAATGCGCAGGTTTCTTGAGAGTAAAAGATGCAAAGAATCCGCTCGATAACTCAGGGGTTCATCCAGAGCGTTATTCAGTTGTTCAGAAAATGGCTCAAAAATCGGGTGTTGATGTCAAGCAATTGATTGGAAATGAATCTTTATTGCGTGATATTCCCTTGACTGATTTTGTCAACGAATCGGAAGGATTGGGATTGCCTACACTTCAAGATATTATTCAAGAACTTAAAAAACCAGGAGCGGATCCTAGAGGAAATGCTGAGGAAATGAAATTTGAGGATTCCGTTCGCAGTATTGCGGATCTAGAAATAGGTATGGAATTGAACGGAATAATAACGAATATTACCAATTTTGGTGCTTTCGTTGATATAGGTGTTAAACAAGATGGTTTGGTTCATATTTCACATATTTCTCAAAGATTTATTAAGCATCCTTCCGAAGTAGTATCGTTGGGACAACAAGTGCGTGTTCGGGTAATGGAGGTGGATGTCCCCCGAAAAAGAATCAACTTAACAATGAAGTTTTAATCTTTTATTCCTTCAATTTCAACAACGTTCACTGAATTTTCTCAATATTGAACGTAATTTTGTAATCTAAATAGTTATGGCAGAAAATACTCAACAGGGCCCTCGCGTGTTAAAATCTCCAACGGGGTCAAAGCTTATTTGTAAAGGATGGGTGCAGGAAGCGGCCTACAGAATGCTTCACAATAATTTGGATCCTGAAGTGGCTGAGCGTCCTGAGGATTTAATTGTGTACGGAGGCTTGGGGAAGGCTGCACGTAATTGGGAGGCGTTTGATATGATTTGCAAGGCCTTAATTGACTTGAACGACGATGAAACTTTGATGGTTCAAAGCGGGAAGCCAGTAGCTATTTTGCCAACCCACAAAGATGCGCCCAGAGTATTAATTTCTAATAGCCAATTAGTGCCTAATTGGGCCAATTGGGATCATTTTAGGGAATTAGAAGCCAAAGGCTTGATGATGTATGGCCAGATGACCGCAGGAAGTTGGATTTACATCGGATCTCAAGGAATTGTTCAAGGAACTTACGAAACCTATGCTGAAGCAGCGCGTCAGCATTTCGGTGGTACGTTAAAAGGAACGTTAAACGTAACTGCTGGTTTAGGTGGGATGGGCGGTGCTCAGCCTCTCGCAATTACTATGAACGAAGGTGTTGCTTTGGTGGCAGAAGTAGAAGAATGGCGCATCCGTAAGCGTTTAGAAACTCGATATTTAGATGTAATGGCGCGCGACGTAGATGAAGCAATTGATCAAGCATTAGCGGCCAAAGCAGCAGGTCAAGCATTAAGTATAGGTGTTAAATGCAATGCGGTAGATTTATTGGCAAGATTGGTTGAAAGGAATATCGTTCCAGATACGTTAACTGATCAAACTAGTGCTCATGATCCTTTGATTGGATATTATCCTGAGGATATGAATGTGGATGCTGCAGATCATTTGAGAAAAACAGATCCAGATAAATACGTTGAATTAAGTTATAAAACCATGGTGCACCATGTGGAACTCATGTTGCAGTTGCAAAAAATGGGTTCGGTGGTGTTTGATTATGGAAATAACCTTAGAGGTAGAGCATTAGAAAAAGGACTAAAAAACGCGTTTGATTTTCCTGGATTTGTGCCTGCCTATATTCGTCCATTGTTTTGTCAAGGTAAAGGACCGTTCCGTTGGGTAGCCTTGAGTGGCGATCCTGAAGATATTTACAAAACAGATCGTAAAATATTGGAATTGTTCCCCGAAGATGAAGGATTGCGCAGATGGATCACAATGGCTCAAGAAAAAATTGAATTTCAAGGTTTGCCGGCGCGTATTTGTTGGTTAGGTCAAGGTGCACGTCAAAAAGCGGCATTGGCTTTTAATGAAATGGTAAAATCGGGTGAGCTGAAAGCGCCTATTGTTATTGGCAGAGATCATTTGGATACAGGATCAGTAGCATCCCCAAACAGAGAAACTGAGGCAATGATGGATGGATCAGATGCTGTGGCTGATTGGCCCATTTTGAATGCGTTTGTGAATACTGCCGGTGGTGCTAGTTGGGTAAGTTTGCATCATGGTGGAGGTGTAGGAATGGGTTATAGTATACATTCGGGAATGGTAATTGTGGCCGATGGTACTGATGACGCTGAAATTCGTTTACGCCGAGTACTCCATAATGATCCAGGAATGGGAGTGGTTCGTCATGCAGATGCAGGATATGAAATTGCTAAAGAAACTGCAAAACAACACGGTTTGGATTTGTACGAACGTTTGAATAAAAAGTAAAATTTATATATGTTGACGAAAAGGGAGTTGATTTTTTTGACTCCCTTTTTTTGTGGATGCTCATTTCCTCAAGTTGAATTTTGGGAATTGCTGTAATGAAAAATGCCATCTCGGGAGATGGCATTTTTTATAGAACTCTCATTGCTGAATTTACTCGGTGCAATGAGTAATGAGTCGAAGTTGGATTATTTCTTAGGCGCTTTCACATCTGGCAAAGAAACTTCATTCGCCGAGTTGGTTTTACGTGCAGCTTGACTTTTGTTTCCGTTAAAAGAAGCAGCTGCCAATGAGATAATTACAATAAGGATAGCTCCGATCCAAGTGATTTTCTCAACGATGTCGGTTGTTTTTTCAACTCCGAAAATTTGATTTCCTTGTGAAAAATTGGAAGCCAATCCACCCCCTTTGGGGTTCTGAACCAATATGATTAACATCAATAAGATGGAAACAATGATGGCAAGTACTAAAATCCAGGTCATGATATACTTTCTTTTTTAATTTTTTCTATAAGATTTGCAAAGTACGACATTTTTTCGGGAAATTTCAACTGCAATTGTTGGTAAGCATCAATTGCTTTGCTGAAATTTCCTTGTTTATAGTAAATATTTGCTAGTGTTTCTGTTACAAGTTTGTTGGAAAGTGTGTCGCTGCGCTTACCTGCTTTTTCAGGGGAATAAAATTCTTGTTTCGGGCGAGTAGGTTCAGGTTTGTTTCTTAAAAATTTGTCCAATAAATCTTCTCGTCGTTCAATAGGTTTAACCGCGGGTGCATTTTGTGGAACATCAGAGTTTAACCAACTGTAAAAATCGTTGGTGCTATTTTTTCGTTGATTTTTTTGAGGTTCGTTTTCCTTGGAAGATACCTTGAATTGGTAGTCGTTATAGGATTCTGGAGGGAGCGTGTAATAGTCCTCAATGTTATAATAACCTTTGGGTTTTTTCGCTTCAGGGGATGTAATTTCTGGTTCGAAAGTACTAGGAATAAAATCAGTTTCACTCAGGCCTGAGTCCGAAACTTTTTCCATTTCAAATACAGGCTGAAAGAAAGGGGATTCCATTTCTTCCTCAATCTTTGATTTCGAATCCAATTCCGATGTTTCGTTGGCTACAGAATCCGAATCCAATTCCGATGTTTCACGGGTATCCGTTTCAGATTTCAAAAAGGCCGACTTTAAATCTTCCAGCGTTGGTGTTGTTCTGGTTTCAATGAAATTATTTTTTTCATTGGAATTACTGGATTCAGTGGAAATTGGGACGGTAACAGTGGGTGCAGGAGTTTTTATCTCAGTAACTTGAGTATTCAGATCTTGATCGTTTGCCTTTTGTGTTTCAGCTTCAAAAGATTCAGCTGGTGTAATTACGATGTTTGGTGTTTCAACTTCAAGAGATTCAGATGTTGGAATTTCAACTTCTATTGTTTCAACTTCAAAAGATTCAGCTGGTGTAATTACGATGTTTGGAGTTTCAGCTTCAAAAGATTCAGCTGGTGTAATTACGAAGTTTGGAGTTTCAATGTTATCTACCTCAGTTGATTCCAACTCCGAGGTGCCATGAATGTAATTATACAACCATTCGCGATCTGAAACACGTAAAGCTGCTTGATGCATGAGAGTTTCTGTGCGAAAATCTTCTCTGTCATTATAGATTTTAGCCAATAGGGCAAAACCCCAAGAGAAATAAGGGAATTCTTTGGTGATTTCTACCAAATCTACAATGTCAGTAGTATCTGGCGCTTTTGATGAACGAGCAATATGTTTGAATTTTTCGCGGTTCATTTAATTACCAGTCTAAAGCAATTGCAGAAAATATTTGTTGCACAATGATATCGGATAGTTCTGCAGATAATGAGGACTCTACCGTTGAGAATTCAACTGCAGCATCGAATGTAATGGAAGAGGTAAAGTCGCGGGTAAAATTTTTTTCAGGATATTTCTCGCAATTAAATTCACAACTAACAGTCATGGTAAACTGATTCTGCGCAGAACCGGTTTGTGCATTCAATGCTGCTGGGGTAATTTCGTAACGTTTTATTATTCCTGAAATCAAGTAATCGCCCTCTTCTGATTTTAAATTTAATGTAGTTTCAGACTGAAACTTTGTTTTCAGTTTTTCCGTGAAATCAATACTTAATGATGGGTTTACTAGTTGAGCCTCATTGTTGAAGAAGCCAACAGAAAATGTTTTAACATCATCAGGTATGTTCGCCCCACGAAAATTATAAATTCCGCAAGATTGCATTCCCAAGAGAAGCAAAAGAAATACGATATTGATCCAGCTCTTTTTCATTTTTGGGGATGACTATTCTAGATTGTATTGCTTGATTTTTCTATATAAAGTTCGTTCTGATATGCCTAAATCTTCAGCAGCTTTTTTCCGTTTGCCTTTGTTTTTGCTCAATGCCATTCGAATTAATTCGATTTCTTTGGCTTCTAAACTTAATCCATTCTCCGAATGGGTAGTGTACGTTTCGGCATCTACAAAATCATCTAATTCTTGGTCTTCGAAATCAGAAACCGTGCTATACTGTACTTTCCCTGTAGAAAATCCATTGTCGGCAGGGTAACTCGAAATGGAATTAGGGTAGTTTGAATTGTGATTAGTTGGTGGCATACTGTTGCCTCCACCAAGAGGATTTAAACTCCCATTGCTAGGATTCAAACCCGATTGATTGTGCGGGGTTGAATTGAAATTATGATTGAAGTTGGCGTTGGGATTTGTAGCAAGTTCATTCGAGTTACTTACAGCAATGGAGGTGCCCGACACCAATGGTAGAGAGTTGTTGAATGTGGGATTCACTGCAGCAACATTTATAGGATTGTGTATTCCTTCATTGGCTTCCAATAATCCAAATACTACCTTTTTTAAATCATTTACATCGCGACGTAAGTCAACAAGCACTTTATAAAAAATATCTCGTTCACTCATTCCATCAAAATTGCCGTCCATTTTCCCAAGTAAAATGGGTAGGGAAGGCTCTGTTAATGGAAGGTACTGCTGCAATTTTTCTCCGTTGAGTAGCGAATCTGTTTCTAGTACACAAATTTGTTCAGTCACATTTTTAAGTTGACGAATATTGCCGGGCCAAGTATAAGAGCTTAAGATTTGTTGTGCATCCAGAGTTAACTCTAAAATTTGGCGGTGATGTTGTTCTGCGAAATCGGAAGAAAATTTTCTGAATAAAGTGTAAATGTCTTCTTTTCGCTCCGATAATTTGGGGACTCTAATTGGAACAGTTGCCAAACGATAATACAGATCCTCTCTGAATTTGCCCATTTTAGCTCGTTCTAGAAGGTCTCGATTTGTAGCAGCTACAACACGAACATCGGTTTTCTGAACCTGACTGCTCCCAACTTTGATGAATTCGCCATTCTCCAGAATTCGTAAAAGCCGAGCTTGTGTCCCTAGAGGAAGTTCTCCAACTTCATCTAAAAAAATGGTACCACCACTGACGCTCTCAAAATATCCTTTTCTTTTTTCAGTAGCACCGGTAAACGCACCTTTTTCATGTCCAAACAATTCACTATCAATGGTTCCTTCTGGAATAGCTCCACAGTTTACTGCTATGAATGGCGCATGTTTTCTACCGCTTAAATGGTGAATAATTTTACTAAAACTCTCTTTACCCACACCGCTTTCACCTAAAATCAAGACGTTCATGTCGGTGGGTGCAACCTTTATCGCAGTCTGTAATGCTGTATTCAAAAGAGGAGAATTTCCAATAATTCCGAATCGCTGTTTGACTGTTTGAAGCTCCATAATTTCGAGTGTTTCGAATTACAAAGATACAAAAATGCTGACAAATTGACATATATTTTGTATTGTTAAAAGATTAGAATTAGTTTTGGTAGTTCGTCAAAAATTAGACAACAGTTACCTTTTTATTTCATTTTAATTGCAGCGCTTAAATTTATGTCAATCGATCCAGAAGAAGAATTAAATAATCACTCAGAAGAATCAGACAACCATGACTCTTTTGATTCCGTTTCGCCGGAAGATTTGAATTCAGAAAGTGATTCTGATTTGGGAATGTTGAATTCTGCGCCACCAACTGGCGACAGTTCCGGCACCGTAAAACCCGTTTCCGGATTGTTTAAGGAGTGGTTTATTGATTATGCAAGTTATGTAATTTTAGAAAGAGCTATTCCAGCCATCGAAGATGGATTGAAGCCGGTTCAACGTCGTATTTTACACGCGATGAATGAAATGGACGATGGTCGATTTAATAAGGTGGCCAACATCATTGGAGCAACCATGGCTTATCATCCTCACGGTGATGCTGCAATTGGAGATGCACTGGTGAACTTGGGCCAGAAAGATTTGTTAATCGATACCCAAGGTAACTGGGGCGATGTAAGAACTGGAGATTCTGCAGCAGCACCGCGTTACATTGAAGCTCGTTTATCGCATTTTGCTCGTGAAGTTGCTTTTTATGATAAAACAACAGAATGGCAACTTAGTTACGATGGACGTAAAAGAGAGCCCATTAATTTACCTATGAAGTTTCCTCTACTCCTTGCTCAAGGAGTTGAGGGGATTGCAGTAGGATTAAGTACGAAAATAATGCCTCACAATTTTATTGAGTTGTGTGAAGCAAGCATCGATATTCTTAAGGGCAAGAAAGTAGAAATATTTCCGGATTTCCCGACTGGTGGTTTGGCTGATTTTTCAGGTTATAACGACGGTAGAAAGGGAGCTAAAGTTCGGGTTCGTGCGAAAATTGAAGAACGCGATAAATCCACCCTTCTAGTAAAAGAAATTCCATTTGGGACAACCACAGGCAGTTTGATTGAAAGTATCATTAAGGCTAGCGACAATGGTAAAATAAAGGTTAAAAAAGTAATTGATAATACGGCCCGTGATGTAGAAATCGAAATTCAATTAGCCCCTGGTATCAGCACGGATATGGCTATTAATGCCTTATTTGCATTTACAGATTGTGAAATTTCAATTTCACCCTTAGCTTGTGTTATTGTAGAAGATAAACCCCAGTTTATTGGTGTGTCGGAAATATTGAAATATTCCACCTATAACACACTGGGATTATTAAAGCAGGAGCTGGAAATTCAATTGGGTGAAATGGAAAATAAATGGCATTTTTCATCCCTCGAAAAAATCTTCATTGAAGAGCGCATTTACCGTGATATTGAAGAATGTGAAACTTGGGAGCAGGTTCTAGAGGCTATCGACAAGGGACTTGAGCCGTTTAAAAAGTTATTCAAGCGTGAAATTGTTACGGAGGATATTGTTCGATTGACTGAAATTAAAATCAAGAGAATTTCTAAGTTCGATAGTTTCAAGGCCGATGAACTGATTAAATCTATTGAGAATGAGATTGATGAGGTTAAACACCATCTGGAAAATTTAACCGATTATGCTATAGCTTATTTTAAACAACTATTAAAAAAATACGCTAAAGGCAAAGAAAGAAAAACCGAAATTCGGGCCTTTGATAACATTGAAGCCAATGTTGTGGCTGTGGCTAATGTTAAATTATATGCCAATTATGAAGAAGGATTCGTGGGAACTTCGTTGAAAAAGGATGCTTTTGTTATGGATTGCAGCGATATTGATGATATCATTGCTTTCCGTAAAGATGGTTCCTATTCCATTGCGAAAGTAAGCGATAAGTTCTTCTATGGTAAGGATTTAATTCATGTTGATGTATGGAGGAAGAACGATGAACGAACTACTTACAATTTAGTTTATTGGGATGGTGCAGCCAAAAAAGCCATGGCGAAGCGTTTTAATGCAACGGGATTAATCCGCGAAAAAATTTATAACATGGCCAATGAAAATGCTAAAACTCAAGTACTATATTTTTCAGCCAATGCCAATGGTGAAGCAGAAAAAGTGACAATTCATTTAAGTGCTTCTGCTAATGCGAGAATTAAGAGTTTCGAGTATGATTTTGCAAAATTGGCCATAAAAGGTAAAACGGCGTCAGGTAATCAAATTACGAAATATCCAGTTAAGCGTGTGGATCTAAAGGAAAAAGGTGGATCTACCTTAGGTGGTGTGAATATTTGGTGGGATGATATGACTGGAAGGCTGAATGGTGATGAAAAGGGTCAGTATTTAGGTGATTTTAATGGTGAAGATCGAATTTTGGTAGTATATAATGACGGAAGTTATGAAATAACCAATTATGAATTGATCAATCGCTATGAGCCTAATGAAGTTTACTTGATTCAGAAATTCTATGAACAACTGCCATTGCAAGTTGTATATTTCGACGGAAAATCAAAACAGTATTACGTCAAGCGATTCTTGGTAGAAACCAGCACCTTAGAAAAGAAATTCTTGTTTATAAGTGAAGAAAAAGGGTCTAAGCTAATCGAATGTTCTTTGGCGGAACCGATGTTAATCTCACTTACAACCACCAACAAGAAAGGTGAAGCGCTTTCTCAAGAGATCAACATATCTGAGTTTATGGATGTGAAGGGTTGGAAAGCAGTCGGGAATCGCTTAACCACAGATACAGTCAAGAAAATTACGTTGGTTTCCGAAAAATACGGGAAATATGAAACAGCTGAAGAAACTGTGGAAATAGATGATTCTGAGGATTCAGATGATGAAAACCCAACTAATGGGGGCAATACATCTTCCAATTCAGATGCTTCTACAACAGATGAATCTAGGCAAACAGCAAAACGAATTGAACCCATTGTGCCTCCTGAAAGTAATGGTCCACAATTGAATTTGTTGTAAGCGGGTACTTAGACCAGTAAATGGATTTCTTTCTAGCAGCGGTTACTGTTGAATTCGGTGTTGTTGTAAATTAGTATTAGAAAAAGATATTTTTATATATCCATTCCCATGTATTAGCCAACAAGAAGCTGGTTAATACTAACATCAACATATATTGAAAAGAAGCTATCGACAATGGATGGCACTTTGATTTTTTGGAATTTATTAAAACGAACACCAAAAACACAATGGTTCGAATTAATGAACCTAAATTTTGTTTAAGGTTGGCATCCAAGTGAACATAATCAGAAACTATTGTCCAAATGAAAATTATCAAAGATGCAATTAAGCCCGATTTAAGTGCGTTAACAATCATAGAGTCATTGAGTTATCCATTGTTGGGGCACAATTTACTCTAATTTTCAGTTAAATTGAATTAATTCTATGTTATTTGTTAACAATTGATTAGGATTGTCTTATCCATTTGACAAAATCTTTCCAACTCGGTTTCTTGCCGTACATTAATATACCTACTCTATAGATTTTAGCTGAAAGCCAAACCATGAAGATAAAAGTCAAAACCAATAAACCAAAACTAGCCAAAACCTCGATCAATGGAACATCGAAAGGTGCTCTTACTGCCATTACGATAGGACTGGTTAAGGGTATCATGGAAAATATCTGCGCCATTTTGCCATGTGGTGCTTGGAAAACTACTGTTTGTGCAATAATGAATCCGAATATCAAAGGGAGAGAAACGGGCATCATAAATTGCTGAACATCGGTTTCTTGATTCACGGCAGCACCGATTGCTGCAAAAATAGAACTGTAGAGCAAATATCCCCCGAGAAAGAATAAAACGAAAATAACGATTATTTCACCCATAGGAATGGTGTTGAATCCTTCAATAATGGCCAATTTTTGGGAAATGGCATCATTGGCGGCTGAATTCATAGGGTCAGAAGCTCCATTTAAAGGTGAACCGGATCCCGAAATAGCCGTTGGATTCATGGGGCCGTTGGGTTTGGGTATTTCACTTAATTGCGACTTAAAAGCGAACGACAAGGAGAAAATAAGTCCAATTCCCAATCCTATCCATGCCAAAAATTGAGTGAGTCCAACCAAAGCAACGCCCAATATTTTGCCCATCATTAATTCAAAGGGTTTTACCGAACTGACAATAACCTCCACAATACGATTGGTTTTTTCTTCCATCGCCGAACGCATAACCATGGAACCGTATACGAAGATAAATATGTAAATTATCATCGCTAAACCAAATCCAATCCCAGATCGTAAACCGGTTCCAGAGCTGTTGGTTTCTCCCGCATCGTTAATTTCTAATGAGCGAATTCCACCCTTCACTTCTGTGGAGGCCAGCTGTGACGCATTTATTCCTAAACTAATAAGTGCTTTATCGTGTATGGCGTTTTTAAATAAACTCTCTAGACTCGATAATTCTGCTAATGAAAAGGATTTTTTAGAAATTAATTCGGTGCTATCCAATGAAATTAAATCTAAATCTTGGATATTTAAGTAACCATCAATTTTCTCATTTTCAATATCTTCCGTGATTTGATTCTCATATTTGGGAGGGTCTACAAATATGAAATTACTTTTTAAAGCCGTTTCTGCGGGGATTTGAATTTCACCTTTGTAATAAATCTTTTTTAAAGAGGAGTCTTCTGATCCTTGTATTGCCACCCAAATTGCCCCACCGTAAAAGAGTGCAATTAATAAGGGACCTAAAAACGTCATTACGATAAAGGTCTTATTCTTAATTCGCGTTAAGTATTCCTTTTTTAGAACAACCCAAATGTTTTTCATGATTCTTTTTCTGTTACTTGGTTAACGAAAATTTGATGGATACTTGGTACATATTCTTGAAAACCAACCAGTTTTCCTGTTTTGAATGCGTCGTTTAATAAGGTTTGAAATGATTGATTCTCACGTGTTTGAATGCGTAGCCAGAAACGATTATCGAAATCGCGGTGGGATGATTGAATTGTGTATTTCCCGAATAACAAATTCTCTGAATCTGATGATAATTTGGATCCGGAAGAAGTGTTTTCATTGTTTTGGGGGATGCTTTGGTTGTTGTGATCGGAGTATTGGGGGATGCTATCGCTGTTTGGGCTTGAGTAGTTTAGACTGTTTTCGCTGGGTTGGCTGTTGAAGCTTTTTTGTGAGCTTTCGTTAATGTTACCTTCGTTGGCGAAGCTATTGTTATTTTGAGTAGATTCAATTCCCGGATTTTCTGAAAAGCACAAATCGTATTCATTTTGAAAAAATGAACGGCGTATATCGTGAATTTTTCCATCCAAAATTTTTGAACCTTGATGAATAATAGCCAGGTTATCACAAAGTTCTTCCACGTTATCCATACGATGAGTAGAAAATAAGAAGGTTGTGCCTTCGTTTTTCATTTCAATTATTAACTCTTTAATTAAATCCGCATTTACAGGATCAAATCCTGAAAAAGGTTCATCCAAAATGAGAAACTGTGGTTTATGTAAAATAGTTGAAATGAACTGTACTTTTTGAGCCATACCCTTGGATAGTTCTTCCATCTTTTTGTCTGCCCAATCCAAAATGTCCATTTTTCTCATCCAATATTTTACACGCTCTTTTGCTTCGCTTCTTTTTAACCCTTTTAATTCAGCAAAGTATAGGAGTTGGTCAACAACGGACATTTTTCGATATAAACCCCTTTCTTCTGGCATGTATCCAATGAGAGGAATATGTTTTGATGATAGCAATTGATTATTGAACCAGATCTCACCTCGGTCGGGAGTTGTTACGGTGGCCAACATGCGTATAAGTGTAGTTTTACCTGCTCCGTTTGGACCCAATAGCCCGAAAACACTTCCTTGTGGTATATGTAATGAAATGTCGTTGTTTACACATCGATCATCGAAATATTTGTAAACGTTTTTTACTTCAATCATTTGTGGTTGCTTGATTTATAATTATTGCCGTGTTATTAGGTTATTCGGTGTGATTATTTTTAAGCGTACTTTTTTGTTTTGACTTGTTATATAGAAGATAATAGCATATTAATGCTGTGCTGCGTGTTTGAAGCAATAAGGACAAGATACAATCAGACGCTAATAATCGCGAGTTTAAAGAATAGTTTGCAAAACTTGATTGAATTTCGATTATTCTATAAAGAATTCCGTTGTAATGGTACTTTTTTAGCAAACTTTGTCTGCTGCATAACTAGCGCAAAGAGAGTAAGGTTTAGTCCGGGCTTTATATCCCATTGATTCAACCAATCCCACAGCCGCACGAACCACATCGTTTGATTTGAATTTTGGATCGGGGTTTAAGTCGAGATCTATAAATTCCGCTCGGGGAAGGCCAGCGTCGAGTAGGTTATTAGCCAATTCAACCGATAATTCTACTTCGTGCCACAGCCGAGACCAACGTTCGCGCACACGAGGAATTCGTTTTTTTGCATACAATACATGCCCGCCTTTTTTTTCTTTATACAATACCAATACAATTCCGTAAATGGTTTGATTGTCTCGATTTTTTGAATCACAACCAATAATAATTTTAGCGTCGGGATGTTGAAGCAGATAATGGCTAAGGTACTCCTTCAAATCAACGCGTATGTCTGTGGTTAGTATCTTGAAATCCATATTTATCGAATTTCACTATTTTTTCTTGAAAATGCAAGGTGAAAAGTATTAATTTACAATGGTTTAAGAATTTATTGTTGGTATTTTAACACAGTTGTGTAACAAATCAAAGATTACTTGCACTTATATATCGTGATCAATAGAATTTTATATATTTCATTTGTTCTTTTCGGGGGATTTTTTTTCTGGCGAAACGACATCGCAAGTGGACTTACACAACTTGGTGTAGCCTTGGTATTTGATCCGTATGATCCACAGATTCCATGGAAAGAACGTCCTACATGGGTAAAGGTGTGGCTGATATCCCATTTGGTAATTATTTTTACCTTACTGATATTACTACTTTTGGGAAAGATTGGTAAATAGTCTAATGATACTGCTCGTTGCCAAATTTAGAAGGGAGATTATTCTATATGGAAAGTAGTAATCTTTCAGCTTTTGAGTTGATGAAAGCTCATGAAGGAATGATACGTAAGTTGCTTTATCTGCATGCAATAAACCCCGATGATGGTTATCAAGAAATCTACATACAGGTACAGAAATCGTTGGATAATTTTAAAGGCGAGAGTAGGATTAGTACATGGCTGTATCGAGTGTGCTTGAATACCATATTAACGCTAAATCGGACCGATCGTAAAATGTCTATTTTCTCTAAAGATGGCAGTTTAAGCGAGTTTGAAGGAAATATTGATTTGCAATCTGAAAATCAAGATAAATGGGATGCTAAGAATACTTTAGTTTTCGCATTATCCAAGCTAAGTGATTCTGATCGACAAATTATAGTTATGTATTTAGAGGGTTTTTCAGACGATGAAATAGCCTCAGTATTTGGTTTAACAGCTGTAAATGTGCGTGTAAAAGTGCACCGGATTAAATTAAAATTACAAGAATGGATAAACAGAAATTAAGCATAGAAGAGCTTTGGAAAAGTCTAAAGGACGAAGAGTTGGTTTCCAATGATGATAGAATTATAGATTCTCGGAAGTACCATATAAAACATAAATTACAAGAATGGTTTTTATTTAAAGAGGATCATAATTTATTAAAAGGCCTTAACCGACAGTTATGGTTGAGTTTATTTTATTCATTGATAATTACCGCAGGATATATTGTATTATTTTTTGGTAATTATTTGGTTTTTGTTAAGGTAGTTTTAGTATTACTCATAGTTTTTAATGCACTTATTACACTGCGTATGATAGGTATAATGAAATTGGTTAGAACATTTAACGTGGGGAATAATATTTTAGTAAATGCACGGACATTGGTTACAGCATTAAATAAATGGAAGAAGTTTCAACTCCAATTTGCATTGTGGGTTTATCCTTGGGCTATATTGGGCGGAGGAGTTATGGGATATCAAATTGGTTCTGAGTTAACAGTTATACCCATTAAAGTGATATTGATTTTGCTACTTGTTGTTGTTCCGTTGTCTTGGATTTCACATCGTTTTGCATTGTGGATGTTTAATAAAAGTTTTCAAAAGTCGATTACACGTATCGAGAAATGGATTGCCGACATCGAAAATTGAGTTATTTACTAATTGAAAATATTAAAATTGCATATTTATGAAAAAAACAAGCGCATTATTATGGCTGTTAGTCAGTGCCTTTTCTGTTAAGGCCCAGCTTTTATGGGAAGTTACTGGCAACGGGTTGACTAAACCATCGTATTTGTATGGTACCATTCACATGGTGAAAAAGAAGGATTTCAAAGTATCCCCCGAAATAAATGAAAAATTAGCCGCTTCAGAACAAGTGATTATGGAAATGGATATGGATTTTGGAATTTCTGAAATGATGGAAATGGCCAAACGCATGATGCTTCCCAAGGGGAAAACATTAGAAGATTATTGCACACCGGTGGAATATGCTCGATTGAAAAAGTACTGCTTGGATACGGTGGGTATGAAGGAGAGTAAATTCTTAGGTTACAGTAAAATGACCCCCTTTTTCTTTTCGAGCATTTTGTTAAAAGAACAATTAGGCGATGTAGAAGCTTATGAAGAGTATTTTAAAAATAAAGCGAAAAAGTCAAAAAAGACAATAGTAGGACTGGAAACATTGGAGGAGCAAATGAACACCGTTGATGCGATGTCGATTGAAGATCAGAAGAACATGTTATTTGAAGCATTGGGTACAGAATTAAAAGAGTTTGACAAAATGTATGCGCTTTACGAAAAGCAAAATTTAGATAGTTTGTATTCATATATCCAGGAAGAAAGTAAGTCGACTCCTGATTTTGAACGCGATTTTTTAGTGAAACGCAATTTGAAGTGGATTCCGTTGTTGAAAGGGAATATGATGATGAAATCTTCGTTTGTTGCTGTTGGTGCCGCACATTTAGCGGGAGAGCAAGGTGTTATTTCATTGTTGCGCAAGGAAGGATTTACAGTTCAGCCCATCAGTTATTAATTAAATTCATCAAGTACTAATTCAATTTTAAAAAGACTCGCTTAGGGTCTTTTATTTTTCATTTATATATCGTAATATTGCAATATGGGAATTTCAAAGACAGAGGGTTTTACCGTAGAGCAAAACGAGATGAGCTCGTTGTTCAAAGTTTTGGGACATCCGGCTCGAATTGCAATCATTCAGTATTTAATGAGTGTAGATGCTTGCATTTGCGGAGACATAGTAGAGGAATTGCCATTAGCGCAACCAACGGTTTCTCAACATTTGAAAGAACTTAAGAATGCAGGAATTATACAAGGAACAATAGAGGGAAAGGGAATATGTTATTGCGTAAATCCTGAGAAAATACAGTTGATGAGTCAGTTTTTAGAAACAATTATCATTAAAAAATCGAACCAAAAAACGTGTTGTTAATATGAAATTTTATGAATTAAAGAAAGCTTTGGAGCATTTGAACGAGTTAACTTTCGTTTTGCCCAATGGAGAAAAAGTGCCAGCGCACTTTCACGTAACTGAAATAGGATTAATCGCCAAGCACTATATTGATTGTGGCGGAACCATGAGGAATGAAAAGGTGGCTTCCTTTCAATTGTGGGTTGCTAATGATACCGATCATCGATTGGCGCCTTCTAAGTTTTTGGGGATCTTGGCTCAGTCTGAAAGTTTGTTTGGAATTTCAGATTTAGACATTGAAGTAGAATATCAAGTGGATACCATAAACAAATTTCATTTAGCATTTCGTGATGGTGTTTTTAAGTTGATGCCTACGTATACCGATTGTTTAGCAAAAGATCATTGCGGTATTCCCCCGGAAAAATTAAATAAGAAATTGTCGGACTTTACACCAAATTCTTCGAGCTGCTGCACACCGGGTAGTGGTTGTTGCTAGTTGTAGCTTATGTGTCTAATATTCGGTGCCGGAGTTGTAGTTTCTGAAGTTGCGACTCTCGTAATCCCGTTTTAAATGCAGTTTTGAAAGCAAATTTGAGTAAAAATGAAAACTAAATTAAAATTCTTAGATCGTTATTTAACGCTGTGGATATTCTTGGCAATGGCCTTGGGTGTGGGAATTGGTTACGCAGTAGGGGATATGGAAAGTATTCTCGAGCCTTTTAGCTACGGTTCAACCAATGTTCCATTGGCAGTTGGACTGATTTTAATGATGTACCCTCCTTTGGTTAAGGTGGATTTTGGTAAAATTCCAGCGGTATTTAAAAACGTTAAATTGCTGTCGGCCTCATTTTTTATAACCTGGATTGTGGGCCCATTTTTGATGTTTTTATTGGCGACATTCTTTTTGAAAGACTATCCGGAATACATGACAGGTTTGATTATTATTGGACTTGCACCTTGTATCGCTATGGTGATTGTTTGGAACGAATTGGCAGGTGGAAATCGCGAATTGGTTGCAGGATTAGTGGGGGTGAATAGCCTGCTGCAAGTTTTCTTTTTTAGTGCTTATGCCTATTTTTATCTGCAAATAGTGGCTCCAATTTTCGGCGTGCAATCTGTAGAGATGAATATTTCCATGATTGAAATTGCGAAAACGGTGGGTGTTTACTTGGGGATCCCTTTTGCTGCGGCTGTGCTGAGTAGGTGGTTAATCATTCGTACTCACGGATTGGATTGGCTCAACCGAAATTACATCCCAAGAATATCCCCCATAACGCTCGTCGCATTATTGTTTACTATCGTCGTAATGTTCAGTTTGAAAGGGGCTCAAATCATTGAAATTCCAATGGATGTAGTTCGTGTTGCCATTCCATTGGTAGTGTTTTTTATGATTATGTTCTTTTTGATGTTTTTCGTGGGAAGGAAGGTTGGTGCGAGTTACGCTGAAAATGCTGCGGTTTCATTTACGGCAACTGGAAATAATTTTGAATTAGCCATTGCGGTTTCCATCGGAGTTTTTGGCTTGAACTCTGGACAAGCATTCGCTGGTGTAATAGGTCCATTGGTTGAGGTTCCTGCATTGATTTTGTTAGTGAGAGCGTCGCAGTGGTTGAAACAGAAGTATTATTAAATTATTGGATAGGGATTATAGAGGTCTTGGAGTTGAATTGAGAAATGTCATAACCATCATTATTGAAGGATTAAAGTTATGGTTGTCAATTTATTGGACTATTAATCATTCGATTTGAAGGTTCGTTTAATCTAAAAAGTTGCTTTAGAGTTGAAATTGAAGTGTTCAACGATTGAGTAGTTTAAAACATAAAACTTAAAACATTAAAAATATGAAAAATATATTATTATTATGCACCGGCAACAGTTGCCGTAGTCAAATTGCAGATGGTTATTTAAAATTATTTGCTGGATCTAAAGCAAACGTTTACAGTGCGGGAGTGGAAACACATGGCGTAAATCCGAAAGCTATTGCTACGATGTTAGAAGATGGAGTAGATATATCTCAAAATACTTCCAATAACGTGGATGAATATTTGGATATTGACTTTGATTTTGTAATAACTGTTTGCGATAATGCGAAAGAGAGATGTCCCTATTTTCCAACGAATGCTAAAAAATTCCACCACAATTTTCCGGATCCAGCAAAAGCGGTTGGAACTGAAGAGGAAGTTAATGAAGAATTCCGCCGCGTTCGCGAAATGATTAAATCCTACTGCCAAGATTTTGTTCAGAGGGAGTTGTAAATGGCATTAACTAGCCAATTTCCCTTTGAAGAAAATAGTAAGTCTTTGTCCTGAATTCGTGGCCACCAATAAAGTGATGTAGTAAACACCCTGTCTTTTTTCTTCTTTGTCTGAGCTCAATTCGATGGTGTAATTGTGTGCAGTTGTTCTATTTGGGATGGTTTTAATATAATATCCTTTTTTGTTCTTAACAATGCGTTCTTTGTTTATGGTTGTAACCGTATCGTTCGGGTCAGCAGCTGTATTTGGGTATGCAGTGAAAATCAAAAAACTATCTGTAATTTCTATTGAACCTTTGTAAGGTTGCGGTCTACTTCCGATGTTCATGAAACTATGAGTCAATTCATATTTAGTTTGAGCAAATGCGAACTGACTTACAGTTAAAATTAAACAGGTTAAAAATATTTTGGGGTATTTCATAATTCAAATATAACATTTTATACCAGTCTAAAATTTTGAAAAATCGAGCAGGAACTCTCTTGTGTTTTCCAAATTCGAAGTATTTCGTGTAATTTGTTCATCCTCAAAGACAAAAACACATGATGCAAGTATTGCTATTCCTAAAATGAGCTTAAAAGAGATCATTGAGAAGGAGCTACAAGCAGCCCCTGCCACCATAGACCCGAATGCTTGATAATTCGTTGTTGAGTGGGGTAATCGATATAAACTAATCCAAAGCGGTCGTTATATCCTTCGCTCCATTCAAAATTGTCGGTTAAACTCCAAACGAAATAACCATTTATGGGGATCCCTTCGATTTTTGCTCGCACTAATTGATCTATATGTGCTTGAAAAAATTCTATTCTTTTGGTATCTATGATCTCTCCATCTTTTAGTTCATCTCGATAACAAACACCGTTTTCGGAAACTACAATATCCTTGAAGCCGTAGTTTTTAAACCGCAACAAACAGTCGTACAAACCTTCAGGATATATTTCGCGTTGCATGGAATTCATAGACACACCGCGTTTGGATGCCGGTATTTCGCGTCCCCCGAAAAATGGAATGAAAACAGATTTACCAACTACAACTCTGAAATAATATTGAACTCCAACAAAGTCGAAGTCGAATTTTAAAAGTTCATCATCACCCGGTTCAAAATAGTTTTTTAATCGCTTTAGAACCGGTAAGTCCTTTTCAGGATATCCTAATCCTATAGAGGGTTCTACAAATAATCGATTTAAAAACGCATCAACTCGCGTAACAACACTTGCGTCTTTTGGGCTTGCGCCATGTACTACGGAATAACTGTATGCTATCCCTATCTTTTTCTGGGGACATTTTACTCGAAGTAATCTACCTGCTTCTGCTATACTTAAACAAACGTAATGTACTGTTTTTAAATAGTTAAATGGTGACTTTTTACCAGGAGCATGATAACCCGACAAATAACCCAATGCTGTGAATGCGGCAGGTTCGTTTACAACAAACCAGCGATCAACATAATCTCCAAAATGATCAGCACAAATTTCTACGAATCTTTTAAAGTAGTTGATGATTTGTCGATTTGCCCAACCTCCTTTTTCTTCGATAAGTGCAGGTAAATCCCAATGATAAAGCGTGACCCAAGGTTTTAATCCAGCAGATTGAATTTCTTTGAGCAATTGGATATAGTATTCAATTCCTTGGAGATTTTCAGAATGCAAATCTTCGGTGATAACTCGGGTCCATGCAATTGAAAATCGAAAATGTGTAAATCCCAATTCTTTGGTTATCCGAATATCTTCTGCGAATCGATGATAGAAATCGGTAGCTTGATTTGCAGTATCTCCATTTTTTATTTTCCCTTTTTGAAGGCTAAATTCATCCCAAATTGAGGGTAATTTATTGTGGATTTGAGTAGCTCCTTCCACTTGAAATGCTGCATTTGCTACGCCCCAAATAAAGTGATTGCCTAATTGTTGAATTCGAAGTTTATCGATTTCAAAATTGAATTTGGATAGAAGTTGAAGCGAAGAGGTTTTTTTCTGTTGGAAGTCTTTTCCTGTTGTTGCTGAAAATTGGGTTCCAATTAAAAGCGAACCACTACCAATGCTGCTTTTGAAAATGAATTCTTTTCGATTCAATTTGAGAAATTATTTAAACAGCACTCAATGAATTTCGAATAAACTAAACACCGCGTTTTCTGAAGAAAACTTGAAGAAACAGAAAGGTCCAAACCGTGCCCAGAGGTAGAAGCCACAATATAACGCCGGTGAAATAGGCCCATTGGGGTAACGATTTTAGTTTTTTCTGAAAATTATCCCAACTTTTTTGTGCTTGTTTCATGCTGATTTGTCTGTAACAAAAATAATGCCAATAAATTAAGATGATATTATGTATTTGTCATATTCTGGTTGTGAAAGATAACTTCATACTGAAATTAGAAATATATGGGTAAATGTAGAGATGATAATGGATATGTAATTTATAAGATCAATTGTAAACACATTGCATTATTTAGCTATATTGCACTAATTTATGAAATTGAAAGGGTTAATTAGTTCTGCTCTCTTTCTTCCTGTTTGCTTATTTTCACAGACCGAAACAGACGGTTTATTCATGGCCAAGAAGAATTTCTGTGGCGGTTTGGTTGCGGGATATTCTCAATGGGATCATTATTGGGAAGGTACTAATTATCGGAACAATCTAAATATTGGTACCGTTAGTTCTAGGTCACTTATGGCTATGGGTAACTACGGTATTAATAATAAAACCAATGTGGTTTTTACGTTACCATACTTACAAAATCAGGCATCGGCAGGCACATTAATTGGACAAAAAGGGATTCAGGATTTGAACTTATACATCAAACGAGAATTGGTTGCTAAGAACTTTAATGGTTGGTTAGCCAGCGTTAACGGAGTTTTAGGTGTAGGATTTCCTGTTTCGAATTATGTAGCCGATTACTTACCATTATCTATTGGTATGAAGTCGCAAACAGCAAGTGCTCGTTTGATGATTGATGTTCAAAAAAAGGAATTTTTTATAACTGCATCCGTATTCGGAATGGCGCGTCGAAATATTGAAATTGATCGAAATGCGTATTACACTACAGAAATGATTTATAGTAATGTGGTGGATATGCCTGGAATGAGTGGTTATAATTTACGAACGGGATGGAGAAATGATCCAGATCATTATATGGAAATTGTTCTAGATGGTATGAATACTATCGGAGGATTCGATATTCGAAGAAATGATATGCCTTTCCCTAGCAATAATATGGATGCGGTTAGACTGGGATTCAATTTAAAATGGGGAATTCCTAGAGTAAATGGTCTGAGTGTTATGGCAATGGCTGGACAAACTTTAGCTGGACGTAATGTAGGTAGAGCGCAAAATGTGGCAGCAGGAATGGTTTATCAATTCGTAGTAGTTTCCCCTAAGTCGAAAAAGTTGAATTAAAATCAAGCTATGAAAATGTTTAAATTGAATTGGACTCAAAAGGTAGGTGTTTGCTTGATTGTTGGACTAATGGCTTTTCAAGGTTGTCAAAAGGATGTAGCAAATCGGGTCGAATTTTATCCCTCATTAAGTCCGGAAAAATTAGATACACATGCGGGTAATTGGCTTCCCATTTTGTTAGCATCGCCAGATGAATTTGAATGTGAATTACCCATGCTAACTTCTTCACCTGATTATAAATTAGAGTTAGTGGAAATTAAAAGTTGGCAAGCCAAATTAACAGAACATGATACGAAATTAATAAAATATTGGAGTGCAGGTACAGTTCTAAGATGGAATGAAATTATGCGCGAATTAGTAGCTAAATACAATTTGCCGCCTTATCAAAATGAAGATGGAACCTACCCTGTTCCGAATGCGAATAATCCATTGGCATATCCGTTCTTCCCTTTTGCTAATCCACCATATGCAGCTAGAGCGTATGCATATTTGAGTGCAGCTCAATACGACGCTGCTGTTTCGGCTTGTTTTTACAAAAGCAAATTTAAGCGTTCGAGACCGTTTCAGGCAGATCCGAATATTAAACAGTTGATTCCAATTGTAAATGATTATGCATATCCGTCTGAGGAAGCGGTTATTTCTGGAGCATCTGCATCTATTTTAAAGTTAATGTTTCCAGGTGAACAAGATTATATTGAACAAAAACTTCAGGAATGTAAAAACGTGCGGATGATGTGCGGAGGTAACACCCGCAGTGAGGTAAATGCTGGTGAGTTACTCGGAGAAAAAGTAGCTCAGAAATTTATTAATCGCGCTCGACAAGATGGAGCATCCAAAGCGGTTGGAACACCTGCTGATTGGCAGGCGTTAGCGGATCGCGCAGTTTCGCGTGGCGAAACACCTTGGAAAAGTTTGGAATCACCAGCTAGACCGCCTATGTTACCAATTTTTGGTAAAGTCAAAGGTTTTTTGTTGGATTCAACTGAGGTAGTACAAGGCAGACCATCTGCTCCACCTTCAGTTCATTCAGAAGAATTCAAAAAGGAATTAGATGAAGTATTGTACTATTCTAAAAATGCCACCAGAGAACATTATCGGATTGTACATTTCTGGGGTGATGGTGTAGGAACTTATACACCGCCTGGACATTGGAATGCCATTGCTTGTGATGATTTTGTGAATTTGAATTTAAGTGAAGTAAGATGGGCGCGAAATTTAGCTTTATTAAATATGGCTATGTTCGATGCTGCAATATGTTGTTGGGATGTTAAAATGTTCTATTATTCACCCCGCCCGAGTCAAGTTAATCCAGATATTAAAACACTTACGGGACTTCCGAATTTCCCTTCTTTTACGAGTGGTCATAGTACTTTTAGCGGTGCAGCAGCAACTGTTTTGTCGTATTTACATCCCCCGAAACAAAGTGAATATAAATCTATGGCTGACGAAGCTAGTTTGAGTCGTTTAATTGGAGCAATTCATTACAGAATGGATATAGAAGTAGGTATGGACATGGGAGTAAACATTGGTCAGAAGGCTGTGAATCGAGGAAAAAACGATGGAGCAGATAAGTAGAAATTGGCCCAATCAGTTCATTGTAATAACAACGGATCGATTTACGCTTAGAGCACTTACAGAAAACGATTTACCTGAATTGGTAATCCGTTGCAATCACTACGATATTTCGAAACAAACTAGCAGTTTACCTTTCCCATACACTTTGGATTTTGCTGAAGGAAGGTTAAAGTTAATTCAGGAAGGATTCAGAGATCGTTCTAGACTCGTTTGGGTAATTCAAGATCGTTTAACAAGGGAAATTGTGGGCGAGATGGGATTACATTGGCGGGAAGCATCTCAATCTATGGAAGTAGGGTATTGGATAGGAGTTGACTTTTGGGGGATGGGAATCGCAACAGAGTGTTTAATTGCGGTTTTGAGTTTTGCTAAGGAGTTTAAAATTGCCAATTACATTTTTGGTACCCATTTTGCGGATAATCCAGCATCAGGTCGTACCATGGAAAAAGCTGGCATGACAGCTGAAGGTTTTGTGGATCCAGTAAAAAATCAGGAAGGAGAGTTAAAGCAACTCAAACGATTTCGCTTTGACTTAGAATAGGTTTTGAAGTAGGTAAGTTATTTTAACTATATTGACTTTATGACTTGATATTTTACTATCAGGAGTAATTATACACTTGTGTGGCTGTTGCGTCTAGCCAAATTTTACACTGGTCATGGTTAGTGAGCCAGCAACTGCTTTGTCATTGAAAAATTGAATATTATCTTTTTCTTCCTTTAATGCCAATGTGTAAATTAATGGTAAATAGTGCTCGGGTGATGGGATTGCCAATTGAAATGGTTTGCCTTGTTTTTGATAGTTTATCAAGGAAATATGATCATTGTTTAAAATGAAATTCTTCATTTTTTCGTTGGTTTCAATGGCCCAATCGTAGCCAAAAGTTTCGTTAAGTCTGCGCCATTCTACCATGCCTAAATTATGAACCATATTGCCACTTCCTACAATGAGAACCCCTTTTTCTCTCAGGGATTTAATTTCTTTTGCTAAATCGTAATGATATTGTGGGCCTTGAAGATAATCTAAACTCATTTGGATAATAGGGACGTCGGCTTTGGGATATAAATGTTTAATTACACTCCAAGCCCCATGGTCCAATCCCCATTTATCGTCTAGTCCTACGGTAGTGCTGGTTATCAACGATTGGGTTTCTTTTGCTAATTCTGGACTTCCAGGCGCAGGATATTGAACGTCAAATAATTCTTTAGGAAATCCCCCAAAATCATGGATAGTTTTAGGTTGATCCATTGCAGTAACATAAGTGCCTCTTGTTTCCCAATGTGCCGAAATAATGAGTATTGCTGTTGGTCGTTGAATTTCTTTTCCAATGTTTCTGAATCCTTGAACAAACTCATTTTCTTCAATAGCATTCATAGGACTTCCATGTCCCAGAAATAATATGGGCATTTTAGGAGTGTTTGGCAGGTTTTTGCTGAAGGATTTTAATTCATTTAGTTTCATGATTTTTGCGGTTAATGGTCCAATAGTCAGTAGTGGAACGACAACTTGGAGAAACTTTTTTCGATCCATAATTATATTTGTTCAAACAAATATAAGAAAATAAGACGAATGAAAATAAAAATTGATCTGTAAAGATGTTCGAGATCGAAAAAGGAATAGGTGATTAGGTAGATTAGAGAGTCAAAATTATTTTCTATTTCTCAACAGTAGTTGTAGAAAAAGTAAATTAACTATCAAGCCAATTATAGCAGGGATTATTGAAGCATCGCCTTGGTACAGACCATTCCCGAATAAAGAATCTGAACTGCGAAAATCCAAATAGGTATAAAAGCAAGTTGCAATGAACAAGAATATAGTCATTCGGGTTTGTTGTTTTTTCTCCTGTACAGCACTTCCCATTAAGAAGATTAAAATCCCTATTACAAACATGTGAACATAAACCCAAAAAATAGCATCAAAATAATGCGGTGAGTTTAAAGTTTCTTTTGGGACATTAAATTGTTTCATGCTTTCCAGTAGGCCTTTGGCAAATAAACTGGCTGATAAGAAAGCAAAACTTCCACCTACGATTCGGTAGGTAGTTTTAAAATTGGGAAGAAGAGTTTTCATAATTGGAAATGCCAAAATACAAGATAATTTTTCTAAAGTAAAATGGATAATATAAATTTATGTAACGAGAAACTTATTTGTAAATCAAAATTGATAATCTCCTGAAGAATTGACGGAGTAGTTTAATTCTTGCTGATTGGAATGAAATAAATCGTATCCTTTTTTTAAGTTCGTCCAAAATTGAGTTAGTTGGGGGGCAGCGGATTTAATATGCTCTTTGTGAGTGGAATTTTCCATTTTGAAGGGGAAAATATAAACAGGTATTTTGGTTTGACCGTTGTTCTTTGCGTGAATGGCGAGTACATAAATTTCTTTGATTAAATCATCGGTCATCGGTAAACATCCAATAGTTACGCAAGAACCGTGAATGAAAATATTTCCCCCGAGAGATTTATGGCTACTTTTAAGTTTATCGGCAGCATTGGGGTAATTGATCCCAAGTGATAGGTAATAATTACTTGATGGGTTAAAAACGTTGATATAATAAAATCCTTCTGGCACTTGACCATCGCCTTCTTTTCGTTTGGGTCCTAAGATTCCGGAACGGGCACAAATGGAGTACGATTTTATGAGAACTAATTTTTTTTGATTTTTGGGACGACCATAAACTTCCAATAGGTCGTTGTCTTTGTAAGCTACAATTGTAATGGCTAAATCCGATAATTTTAATTTTTTCGATTTCAGTAGTTCAGTCAAAGGCTGCTGTTTCTCTTTGATTGCAATACGCACACGTTCGAACTTCTTTTGTTTAGCTAAAAAGGTAGGATTATCGGAACCAATTGAATAAGTTGAAAGTGTAAAAGAGAAACTCCCCCAAACTAGTAACAAAAACGATAGCCATATTCTGAATGTTCTGTTAATCATTGGAGGAGTGTTAATAGGGTAATAATTCGAAGAGGTCTTACTAAAATCCTCGAACTAAGTTATTTTGTCTCAGGATTCAATTTATGGTAGTAAATGTATGAAACCATTAGAATTCCCAGCACTACAAAAGGGAAAAAGGTTTGACCATTTATGCCATCCACAGCTCCGTGACTTATAGCGGCGAACAAAAAGTCAAATGCAAATCCGGCATAAGCCCATTCTTTTACTCTTTTGGGTATTTGAGGGATGACTAATGCTAAAACTCCCAAGATTTTAAAAATCACTAATGCATTTCCAAAATACATAGGATAGCCCAAATGTCGAATTCCTTCTTTTGCTAATTCTGTTTGAGATGTTAATGCAGGCATTACCCCTTCAAACAGAGCAATTACTGAGGTAGAAGACCAATAAAGTACTTTTTCTTTTTTCATAGGTAAATTCAAAAGTACAGACTTATTGTCTATTTTAGTTAATCGTAATACTTTCTAACATTGAAAATTGCAATGTTGATTATCCTGTTTAATATTGACCTAATGTAAAAGTTTAATATTCTCGGCCCTTGCTTATTAGAATATCAAAAGCTTCTTCCCAACTCGGAATGGTGTCCGATTCAAATCCAAAAGTTTTACCCGTAGCTATTTTGTGAAATGATTTCATGGCGGTTAGATGAGAACCGCTTCGCATAAATTTCAACATTTGGTCACGACTTTCCCAAGCAGTCAAAGTGCACTGATTACCTTTTATTCTTTTTACTTCACAAAAGACTATTCCATCTGCAATCCTTGCTTGGTTGAATGAGGGTATAGCAAATTTCCAGAAACGAATAAAGCCAAGAAATCCTTTGGGTCTTAAACCTGTGACAGATATATACATCCATTCAAAAATAAAGAATTTTCAATGAATTATAGTTTTACTTTCCACCTTCGGGTAGCCCCAAAAGTGGAGTTTTGCCATCTGTAATGATTACTTTCGAATTGCTGCTGTTAGATAGTGATTTAAAGGCTTCGATTTGATTGTTTTTCAAAATATCAGGTGTAAGCGATTTTGATAACAATTCATTTCCTTTTGCACGGGCCTCTGCTTCGATTTTAATAGCGTTTGCTTGTCCTTCGGCTTTGATTTTTGCAACTTCCGCGTGACCTTGAGCAGCAATAATAGCGGATAGTTTATCTCCTTCGGCTTGAATAGCCTTTCTTTCTGCTTCTAATTTTTCTTTTTGTTTGGTGAATTCCATGCGTTGTGCTTCTTGTTCAGCACGAAGTTTTTCTTCTATGGCAGCTGACAAACCAGCAGGGAGTGAGATGGATTTTAACAATACATTTTCAACCACGAATCCCTTATCCCCCAAAACAGCCATCATAGTATCTCGTATGTTACGCTCTATTCTAGCTCGTTCTCCACTATGCATATCTTTAGCATAAAATTTAGAGGTTACATCTGCCGCTGCCGAACGAAATACGGGGAGAATTACGACATCTTCATAATCCATTCCAATGTATTTGATAACCTCTGGGCCTGAATTTTTTTCAATTCGATATAATATGGATATTTCAGATTGAATAGTTAGACCTTCTCTGCTGGGAAGGGGAAGTTTAACCTCCAAATTAACTGTTCTGATGGGCAATCTTAAAATAGTTGAGATAAAAGGATTGTAAAACTGTATTCCTGGATCGTAGGCCTTGTCGTTTAACTTTCCTAATTTGCGTTTTACTCCTGTTTCTCCGGGATGTACAATAGCACAAGAAGAGAATAGTGCTGAAATAATTAATAATAGACTAAATAATTTTTTCATAAAAATGCGTTTTTTATGAAATTATAAACCAATTCCGAAAAGGTAAACGTCAATTCGTTAAAACTTAAAAATATTCAGACGGAAATCATGATTTTTTCAACTCCAGTAGTTTGTTAATCGCTTTAGGACCCATGCCATGTAGTTGAGCTAGATCCGATTCTGAAAGCAAAACAATTTGTTGTTTTTTGTAAATACCGGCATTTATGAGAGCTCGTAATGCGGGTTTTGCTAATTTTAATTCTAAAATGACAGGGTCCAATTTGATATATTCTTGTTCATATTTGGACTTTAACTCTTTGTTGGATTGAATTTCGCAGTTGTTCATAATCGAATTACACCAACAAAATAATAAATGTTATTCAGAATTAAAAAGCTGAAAAGTTAAACTCGGTAAATATGTAATTGATATAGTATTTTTCTATCAGAGTTTAACAGTCCCTGACCCAGAAAATTTACAGCAGATTTAGCCAATTAATTTCCCAAATAAATAAAGGTATTTACACTTAAACTTTTTGGTGTAATATCCAATGATTGTTGTGTAACACCGCCGTTCAATGGAACTTGAATGATGTCTGAAATATTGGTGTATCGATCCGGTGAGTTATCGGTCCAATTTGAACCAGCTTCGGCCATGGATTTAACATTTCCATTTGATACCCAAGTAACTGTTGCACCTGAAGCACCGATTCGCCCATTCAATGTTACATTGGGTAAATTATTTTGAGCGATGGTTTTGCTGTTACTACCTGAAATGCTCCCTAATGTAGTTCCGTTTTGAACTAAAAATGAGTTGGTGGCATCAGGTAAATTTGTGCCAATTCCCAGAGCAGTCGCTTGGGCCTGCTGGGTAGATGTTAAAGTGCTTTTCGCTCTCCCGTTGAGTTTAATCCATCCATTGTGGTCTGCGGATTGGATTCCTGTTTTAACGTCGCCGATGGTGAAGTTAGATAATCCAGAATTCATAGAATTCCAACTGCTTCCATTGAAAAAGTAGTATCCTACTTGAGTAACGTTGTTGGTGGCAGCGTTTACTGTCCCCGATAAATCTGTAACATAAATAATAGCTCCAACCTGATCGGTTGAATAGGCAGTTTTAGAAATCAACTGACTTCGGGTTAATCGAGGAGCAATTACTCCATCTGCGGTAGAAGCTACTGCGGGTTGTCCGGCAATTTCAATAGTTGCTTTGGGTGTAGTTGTACCAATTCCAACTTGAGCGAATCCTGGAAATGAAAAAGAGAAGAAAATAAAGAAAAGAAGATTTTTCATTTTGCGAATTTAGGTACTAACCCATCGATTCGCAAAGTTGTTTTAATTGATGTAGTGCTTGGGGATATTTTTCTTCCATATAATTTTCGAAATCTTCCATTGTGTCAACCTCAACGATTACCATTGTAAGGCCATTTTGTTGTTCGAAATGGTAGTTTTCCAGACCACCAGCCCATTTTTCTACTTCTGGACCATCTAAAACTTCTTCGTTACCATTTAGAATTCCGATATGTTTAATTGAAACAAAGGTGTGGGGAATGTTTTCAACAATTTCTGAAACCATTCCTCCTTTTTTACCATCTGGACCTGTGCCAACAAAGTAAATACGTTCGCCCGATTGCCAGCTACCTTCAAAAGATGAAGTTGGGTTGAATGCGGATGTCCATTTTTCATAAGTTGATTTATTTTGCAACCCCAACATAGAATCGTAAACTTGGTTGACAGGTGAATTAATTAGAATTTCAAATTTTAGTGTTTTCATCGTTTTATTATTTACAATCGAATCAATTGCCCTTTTTGTTTAACAATGTTTTTATAATCCCACTGGATTTCTTTGCTGGTGTGAAGGCATCTTATTAGAAATGGAATATTTAACTCTTCAACCGACTGGAAAAATACAGATGCATCTTTGAATTTTTTACCTCTAATATTCAAATCAGGTTCATTGAAATCGGCTCCACTCCAGAACATTAAGCGAACACCTTTTTTTTCAATGCTATACCCAACTATTGGATTTCCAAGTAAAAACCAAACGGGGTGGGAGTGCCATATTTTTGATTCAGCGGTAGGCAATTCTTCATCAATTAGCGCGCAAAGCTGGATGCAAATTTCTAGATAATCAGCGTTTAACTTCGAATGATATTCAGTTATCGATGGGTTCATGTTGGTGACTTTAGGGCAAATTAATTCTTTATTCTCAATAGTGGGCTATTCGGGAAGTAAGATAATTTCGAATTAATGGTTATTCTCAAAGAAAGGTTGAATTAATATGAAGATAATTCTGAATTGAAAATAATCCTGGTTGTATAGCAATTCTGATTTCCAATTCTAGAGCTATTTTTCATCTTGGGTTGAAAGATATTGAATATCAAGTTAAATGCACTTGAATTCGATTGTTAAATATATAGATTTGTGAAATGATACGCCGCGGTGATGTAAAAGATATTGAGTTACTTGAGTCTATCGGACGAAAAACATTTGATGACACCTTTGGTGGCACCTGCACTAAAGAAGACATGAAAGGGGTATTGGATCGTTATTTTAATCCGGTGCAATGTAAATCTGAACTCACAGATCCCGAGGATTATTTCTTTTTTCTGGAGGATGAAGGTGTAGTTAAAGGGTATATGAGAATTAATAGTAAGCACCCGTGTCCATTAGATTCATTATCTGATTACAAAACAGTGGAGCTGGTTCGATTTTATTTTTTAAAAGAATTTCATGGGAAGGGGGATGCAGATCGTTTAATGAATTATGCAGTAGATTTTGCTAGAATTCGAGGATTTGAACGTATGTATTTATCGGTTTGGGAATATAATTTTAGGGCGCGAGGATTTTATGAAAAACACGGATTTGTGAATTCTGGAATTGAAAATGATTTTCCGTTAGGTTCTACCCCTCAAACTGATTTATGGTTCGTGAAGGAATTGTAAGGGAACTAGTTTTGTGAATAATGCATTGTAATGTCATTTAATTTTAGTTAGTATTTGATATCCGTATAGATTATTTATTATTGTTAATTATCAGTTATTTATAAACTTAATTCATGTCCTTTTTTGCAAAACGAATAGTAGGTGTTTTATCTTTTTTATTGATTTTTAATCAAGCTGTTTTTGCTCAAAATTTCCTTTCCAAAGAACCGTTTCAAGATCATTTTTTCATTGAAAACAAAGGTCAATTCAAAGAATTTAATTCAAAAAAAGTGCTATTTGAATTGACAGATAAGTCCGACAAGATTTATATACTTGAAGATGGGTTTTTATGGGTGAAAAGTAAACGAGTTGAAGTTAATGACTCTTCCCAAATCCAAATTTCCTACATTCAAAATCAATTTATCGGGTATAATAATCAAGCAAAAATTTTAAAATCAGGTCAAACACCACATTATTTTACTTACGGAAACTCTTCCACGAGATCCGATGGATTTGAAAAAGTAGTTTTAGAAAACTTCTATCCCAATATTGATTTGGTTTATACGTTGGGCAAGCCTGGTGATGGTATAAAGTATTCTTTTCGAATTCGATCTGGTGGAAATCCTCAAAAAATTCGATTTAAATACATATCTCCACAGGAACTTAATTATACCATTGCCGAAACATCGGTTGAAATAGCTAACCCTGATTTTTCCTTGAGAGAATCTGGATTGAAAGTTATCAATAAAGGCAGATCTGTTGAAGCGAATTACCAATTACTCAACGGAATCTTGGGGTTTAATATACCGAGCTTTAAGTTGGGAATGGATCTGGTTATTGACCCATGGGTAAAATCCTTTAATAATTTGAATCGAACCTCTAATTTATATTCAGGAAGTTTAGGTGAAAACATCGGATTTGATGTGGATTTTGATTCAAAAGGAAATGTTTATGTTTTTGGGGGATGTCCTTTAGGTGGAAATCAATCTAAATTGGCGAAATACGACCCATCCGGTAGCTTGAAGTGGGTTTTTCAGGGAGTTGCATTCATTCCGGTTCACATGATAATGTGGTATTCAACCGCTGGGTTTGAATTTATGGGTAGTTTTATTGTAGATAGAACCAATGATAAATTGTATTTGAGTGATGCTTGGGGTTTGCCGAAAATTGGAAATTTAATTATTCGATTGGACTCTAATGGTTATTCCGATAGTTTTTTGATCCATCATCCAGGTTTAACTACTGCCAATAAATTTGTGTTCCGTTGTGATCCTCATAGGGTAGTTGCATTCGGAGGATTTAATCATTCAAATAGGTGGTCGAATCTTTTTGAAATATTGGATACGAATATCTATAAACCTAAGGCCTTTATCCCTAAAAGGAAAAACGGACAGTATGATTTAATTATGGATGCAACGACCGATGATTCCAACAATGTTTATGTTCTCATCAAAGGATTTTCTCCCCCATATTCGGTGTATAATAATTCGAATAATGTCGATGTGCTTGCCAAACTTACCGATTCCTTAAATTCTACAGTTTGGTACGATACACTTATTACCAAGTTGGATCAATACTGCATTAAACCTTATGTTCCTACAACAACCCTAAGTAAAATTTCTATTGGTAATTCAACCAATAGCATAGTTGCTACGAAAAATTATATTTACTATTACGATGGAAAGTTTATTGCTGCATACAACAAAAACAACGGAAGTCTGCAGAAATTAGATAGTTTAACCGGAGAAAAGCAGTCGTTTCAGCAGGGAATTATAGCTGATAATTGTGGAAATGTAATCGTAGGAGCGGATTCCGGGCGTCTTAAAATATTCAAGTTTGATGGGAGTTCTTTTAATTGGGTGAAGAATGTAGTCGTTTTTCCGAATTCACCACGATGTGTATTGGATTTAGTATACGATAAGGAACGAAACTTACTTGTTTTTTCGGGAGATAGTATGGTTGGAACGGTGATTAATCCGGTGGATTGCGAATCCAGTAAAACCACAGAATTTTACGTTTATCCCCCAAAAAGATGCAGCAATTTCGCCTATGCTCAAGTAAAATATCCAGATACGACAAAATCGTATACTTTCACTTGGTTCGACAGTACCACAAACAAAGTAGTGAGGAAAATTTCTAAGTTTAAGCAATATCGAGATACTTTTTATAGTAGAAATCCTGAGCATAATTATCTAGTTTCCATTAAGCAAGAAGACGGTTGTTATTCCCTGGTTTCTAATTTCTGGTTGAGTGCTATACCTAAATATGATACTTCTATTAAAGTGACCCGCTGCAAAGGAGATGATTTTTTTCACAGAGGGAAGCGATTTGACCAGGATACGCAATTTGTTGATACCTTCATTACCTATTTTGGTTGTGATTCATTTGTTCGATATAATTTGATTTTCAATCCCCATTCTACTACTGTTCAAAGTAAAACGATTTGCAGAGGCGATACTATTTGGGTAGGTCAGTCGAATTATACCAAGTCGGGTAATTATCGTGACACGTTATTGAATTATTGGGGATGTGATTCTGTAATTCAAACGGAACTGAAAGTGCTATTTGATTCCGTTGTGCAATACAAACGCGTTTGTGACGGTGGAGGGTTTGCTATTGGCAAGAAAATATATAATAAAACGGGCGTCTACCTTGATACTTTTTTGAATTATTGGGGATGTGATTCTGTAGTTACCACGCACTTGATTGTGAGCCGAGATACGACCATTGAATTTTCAATTCAAATTTGTCGTGGAGACTCTGCAAAGATTGGCAATGCCTATTATTCAACAACAGGTAGATATATTGATTCCTTTGTACGAGTAACGGGGTGCGATTCAGTTGTTGTAACCGATTTAGTGGTATATAACGACACTTTAATTAGGAATAAATTGGCCATCTGCCAGGGCGATACGGTGAAGGTAGCTGGGAATATTTATACCAAATCCGATGTGTACTACGATACGTTGACTAGGTATACTGGGTGTGATTCAGTTATTATTACTGAATTGCAAGTGTTATCGACCCACAGTTCTGTAAATAAAATTCTATTGTGCTCTAAAGATAGTGTTGAAATTGATGGGCAGTATTATTCCAGCAGTGGTGAATTTAAAAAAGTGTACAAGAATTCCCTTGGTTGCGATTCAACTGTAACCTACATCATCAATAAACGGTATTTGTTGGCCGATTTTGAGATAGATTCCTTGCAAAATCCAGCCTTTCAATTTAGGAATTTGTCATCTGAAAATGTTAAGTATTATTGGGATTTTGGTGATTTTTCGGTGGACTCTATTAATCGAAATACTTCGCATCGATATAACAATGATCAATCGTATTCGGTTAATGTGTGTTTAACCATAGTAGATAGTTTTGGGTGCTCGGATACTATTTGTAAACGGGTAAATATTTCCAAGTTGCTTTATTATTTATTCAACACCTTTACTCCGGGTAATGATGGTAAGAATGATGTTTTCCGAATTAAGTATCAAGGTGGAACGTTTAATTATAATTTGATGATATATAATCGCTGGGGTGCAATGGTATATGAAACTATAAACGCCAATGTAGCCGACGAAAGTAAGTTTTGGAATGGCAAAGTAATGAATTCGGAAATTGAATGCCCTTCAGGAAGTTATTTTGTGTTTTATCAACTGTATTTAGACGGTCCCCAAAATCCCCCGAAAGAAATTCATGGTGTAATTACGTTGATTCGTTAAAGTAGTTGTGGGAATTTCAAGAGCCAAGAAATGAAACTTATTTTAAAAACACGAAAATGCAAATATTACGCTTGCTAAGTTTAGTTCTTTTAGTGCTTAATTGTGCCTCTATAAATGCTCAATCGAAGGTGAATTATTCTGATAAATTAGTCCTATTGAAATCTAAATTGAGTAAAAGAGTGCAGAAATGCATAGTCAGAAACAACGATACCAATAATATTTATGTGGGAGATGATGATCGTCGAGATTTGTACTATCAAATCATCATGCCTAAACATTCTGTGCGAGGAACGGTAGTTTTGCTTCCTGGTACTTGGGAAACTACAGAGCATGTTTGGAACAGTACTTCAGAATTAGTAAAACAGTCGGTTAACCAAAATTTAGCTGTTGTAGTTTTATCCATAAATCAGCGATTGACCATGACGGATGAAATAGTTGAATTAATGAATATTATGTGTGAAGATGCGATATTGAAATTTCAACTGCCCATATCGAATTTTGTTTTTGGCGGTTTTTCTATGGGAGGGATATTTAGCCTGCGATACACAGAGATGTCAAAAGCTGAACCAACGAAAGCTCGAATTTATCCAAAGGCAGTATTTAGTTGCGATGGGCCCTGCGATTTAAAACATATTTACGCTAATTTTCAACGTAAAAAAGATAAAAACCCCGGACTTAATGAACCGAAGTACGGAATTGCAGAGTTGGAATATTATTGCGAAGGAAATCCTTCAAGCAATCCCTCAAAATACGAGTATTATTCACCATTTACTTTTGATTCAATTGATGGAGGAAATGCAAAATATTTGTTAAACATACCTGTTCGAATTTACGCAGATGTGGACCCTGTTTGGTGGATGCAAAATCGACACGTTGATATGTATGATTTAAATGCCTTAGACCAAACGGCCATGATTCAATTATTGAATGACAATGGAAATCAAAAGGCAGAGTTTATAAATGCTTTTCAGCGTGGCATTCGGATAGAGGGGAATCGTCATCCTCATTCTTGGAGTATTGTAGATCCACGATCTACTGTAGTTTGGATTTTAAGTAATTTGAATTAAATGCAAATATTGCTTTTTGTTTTCGCCCTTAATTGTCCAAATATTTAATCGTTTACAGATAATAGAAAGTGTATTTATTTGTAAATCAATTAGATATATTTTGGGGTTATATTGCAATTAGAGGATCTGTTGTTTTAACTTAGTTTTAAAATTTCTGGTATCAACGTTGATAGATATACAGGAATTGCCGATGATTGGGTTATTTTATTAATTTCAATGGATAAAATATGTGCTGGTACTTCCCCATATTTGCTTGTCTCAAATAAATCAACCTTATTGAAGAAAGAATAATGAGAATTTAAATTTTGAAATCCTTCAAAATAGCGTTTTTGAATTTCAGTCTTTGATACAAAATGTCCTCCATTTTCTACCCTGATATCAACCCTTCTTTGGGCTTCTTCAATTGAATTGAGGCACAAGTAAATCAAATGCAGTTCAAATTCGTGTTGCTTAAAAATTTGAGGCCAGTAGAGTGGGGTTGAATTGAAGTTGGTTTCGTAGCAGAAATTACTTTTGTTATTTATTGCACGCTGAATATTGTCTTATAATGCAGAGAATGCTAAGTTATGGGCCATAATCTCCCTTACATCGGAATCAAATAATGACTTGTATTGCTTTAAATAATGAAAATCGTAATCGAAAGGCTCAAATTCAGATGTTGCGAGCAGATTAGAAAAAGTTGATTTTCCCGAACCATTGCATCCTGCTATCACCAATAAAATTGGATTAGACATTTCGGATAATCTCTATCTTGTTTTTTCTCCTTTTACCTGACTTGATGGCCTCCTCGTAAACCTTTATCTGCCTTCTAATTTCAGGCATGGCCTTTTCCATCTGCTTTAGGTAGAATGCAATTCGTTCTTCCGTGCTAGAGAATTCAGTCATAATACGAAGTTACTAAATTTGCACCACTTTGTCAAAATAAAAAAGTCCATTGCTGTGAGGCTTTTGGGTGCTCCCCAGAATGGGCTATTCTCGAACCAATTCTGGGATGAGTTACGAGTTTACACCGCGTTTAAATATCTTTTCGAAAATCAATCTCTATTAAAAAATATAAGTTAGATGATTACTGAAAGAAAAATAAAAGTATAACTGTTTATGATTTTATCTTAATGATAGTGAGTGTCTAACCTAAACAAATTTTTAATTTGTTGTTGAATATTTCCTGCTACGAAAAAACAACACTAAAGGAAGTGTGCCAAAGAGGATGTGAAGTATTGTTAATTTAAAAACTCCATTAGTTTGGTAACTTAACATTGTAAAAATGACATTTACAATAATGGTTATTGTCAAAGTGGAAATAAAATTTGATTTTTTCATGATTAATCTTTTGTGATCCAAAAGTAGATTAAATTATTGATTTTTGATAATTTATGGGATGTGGGATGGGGTGTGGGAGAATACCGAACTACTCAACTTAGTATTTTAGGCTCAAGTAAATTTCTTCCTTTTTAGAATCGCTAAATTGCATGCCTTGCCCCCAGTTTTTGAAATTGATCCTTTGTTTTGGCGAAAAATAAAATTGCCAAAGTCAAGTGAAAACAAAAAAGCCATCATTTCTGATGGCTTTTTTTTGGCTCCCCGAGCTGGGCTCGAACCAGCGACCTATTGATTAACAGTCAATTGCTCTAACCAGCTGAGCTATCGAGGAGTCTGTTATCCCATTTTTTTGAGTGATTGTTATCTCTCAATGGGACTGCAAATTTATAACAACTATTTCCAAATTTCAATACCTTTGCAAAAAAAATTTAAAAAAAATTATACATGAGTTTGTTAGTTATTGGTTCTGTGGCATTTGACGCAATTGAAACACCCTTCGGGTCGACTGGAAAAATTATTGGAGGGGCCGCTTCCTATATCTCTTTAGCCACTTCTTTGCTTCATAACAAGGTTGGATTGGTTGCTGTAGTGGGAGATGATTTTGATTTTAGTTTCATCCAAACCCTCAATAATCGAAACGTTGATACTCAAGGTCTGCAAGTGAAGCAAGGAGAAAAATCATTTTTCTGGCATGGTAAATATCACATGGATATGAATTCCCGCGATACCATTACCACTGAACTCAATGTATTAGGCGATTTCGACCCTATTATCCCCCAAGATTGGAAGAATCCTGAGTTTGTGCTATTGGGTAATTTGAGTCCGCAGGTTCAATTAGCTACTTTAGAGCGCTTAGAATCGCGTCCTAAGCTCGTAGTTATGGATACCATGAACTTTTGGATGGATATTGCATTGGAGGACTTAAAAACCGTTATTTCAAAAGTGGATGTGCTTACCATTAACGATGAAGAAGCTCGTCAACTTTCTGGAGAATATTCTTTGGTGAAAGCTGCGCGTGTTATTCGTCAAATGGGACCCAAATACCTAATCATTAAAAAAGGAGAACACGGTGCGCTATTGTTCGGAGAAGAAAATCAGATTTTCTTCTGTCCAGCATTGCCTTTAGAAGAGGTTTTTGATCCAACTGGGGCAGGCGATACTTTTGCCGGTGGTTTTGTGGGATACTTGGCAAGTTTGGGTAGAACCGATTTTGATGCAATGAAGTCAGCAGTAGTTTATGGAAGTGCGATGGCGAGTTTCTGTGTTGAAAAATTTGGCACTGAAAGAGTGGCTTCGCTTACCCTAGATGAGCTTAAAGAACGCCTTGGATTGTTTGAATCCATGATGAAATTATAAGAAATTTTAACTTTTTACGATAAATGCCTGGGTTTTTAATCCAGGCGTTTGTCAAAATAGTATTCGAAAACAAAACCGCCCATATCTTTCTGAGAAAATTATAATAAGGGGCGTTTTGTATGGTCTTAGATTCTATTTAATCCGAACAAAATTCTATTTCATCTGCTCTGATCTTCTATTAATTCAGTTCGAACCTTCTATTTTATCAGTTCGAATAAATAAGAGGCTTCCGGAGCTAGATCCAAGCTGTATTTGGGGATTTCAATAATTTCCCCGGTTAAAATGTTTTTCATTTTTGAAAATCCCTGAGTGCGTTCTTTAAAACGTCTCATATCTACTCTGTTCTCGTCTTTCTTTTGATTGTAAACACAGAAAATAGTGGATTTGTCGTTATAACGGAAATAACAATACGTGTCGTCTTTACCAGCAAATTGTGTGGTTTTTCCATTTAGAAATACCGAATTGCTGTTTCGGTATTTCGCAAGTGTTCGTAAATAATTGAAAGCTTCATTTTCTTGGGATGTACGTCCGGTCGATTTGAATTTGTTTACCGGGTCGCTCTTCCATCCCCCAGGAAAATCAAAACGAACATAAGCATCGCTTTTCTCCGTTGTTCCACCCATTAAAATTTCAGTTCCATAATAAATACAAGGCATGCCTCTCAGCGTGAAAAGCAACATTTGAACTCGTTTCCAAGCATTAAAATCCTGATTAACTACCGAGTATATGCGCGATAAATCGTGATTGTCAAGAAACGTTAAATTCTTATTGGGGTCTTCATACAAATAATCTTCGCCTAAAATTTGGTAGACTTTATTTAATCCTTCCAACCAACCATAGTTTTTGTTTCCAGCGGATTGCATAGCCCAACAAAGTACAAAATCCGTAACGCCTGGTAGTTTGTTTTGTTCAAAACCTTTAATGTTGTTTTTAGTAAATGCTACTTGTGTAGCTGTTTGTTCCACCCATGTTTCTCCATAAATAACAAATCCAGGATAGTATTTCTCTAGCAATTCACACAAATGATTCATGTACGCTGCATCAACATAAGGGTACGTGTCAACCCGATAGCCAGATAAACGTGCATACTCCACCCACCACAAGTACATTTGGTCTAGATATTTGGCCATTTGTGGATTTTTCTGATTCAAATCGGGCATGGTCATAACAAAAGCCCCATCTGTGTTGATGAGTTTTTCGGATGCAGAAGCATATGGATCCATCGTGGTGTTGGCTCGGAAATTGGTCTGTAAAAAGGTATCTCGGAAATTGAACCAACCCGTATCATAAAATTGATACATCCAATGGTTATTGCCTACATGATTGGGAACAATATCCATCACTAACTTCATTTTTCTCTTTTGAAGTTCAGTTGATAGGTTTAAGTATGCGGCATTCCCGCCAAATCGTGGGTCGATTTCGTAATGGTCGGTCATGGCATATCCATGGAAACTTTCCTTGTCTTGGTCGTTGGTTTGTACGGGATTTAGCCAAAGAGTGGTAGCTCCCAAGTCTTGCAAATAATCAAGTTTTTCAATAATTCCTTGAATGTCACCTCCATGTCGATGTTTTAGTTCTTTGCGATTCACTTTTTCGTGAAACTGCACATCGGCGTTGTCGTTAGACTCATCTCCATTGGCAAAACGATCAGGGAAAATCAAGTAGGTTATATCTTGTGATGTTATTTTCGGGGGAAGTGTGTTCGCTCGTGCTTTTAGTTCGTATTTAAACGAAAATGGTTTCGCATAGCGTTGAGTCGAAGAGATGGGAGTTGCCGTAAATGTAAGGGTTCCGGGTAACGTGTTTTTGCTGAGTTTTAAATTGATGTAGCAAACATGTCGATTCGCTGAATTTACTTTTGAAACGAATTCAACTCCCGAATAATCTTGCATTTGAATTTCGAAAAGATCTGCGTTTTCAGCATGTAAAATGATTTGAAGTTCGGGTTCATCAAATCCAATATACCAATGAGGGGGAGCTACATGATATATATCCATTCGGGGAGCGGGAGTTCCTTTGGGTTTAAACCAATTGAGGAAAAATTGTCCTTCTAAGGAAAGGTAAACTTGTGATGATAAAATAATTAGCGCTAAGCGCAATCCAGATGATTTTAATCCCAAAAAACGATTCACAATACAAAGAAAGTTAATTTTTTTGTAAGTATGTTATTGTCATGTTGACACTTTTTCGGTATTATTGTACCGAATTAACTTAAACTCAATACATCATGAAAAAACTATTACTATTTGCTGTAGCTGCTATGACGGCGGTTGGAGCGATGGCTCAAAAGAGAGTGGTAAAGTTTTCTGTTGACATGAATGGCCAAACAGTTTCATCTAATGGCGTGCATGTTGCGGGTAACTTCCAAGGCTGGAGTCCATCAACTTCTGCGTTGACTCAAGAAGGGTCAACCGACATTTATTCAGCGTACTTTGAGTGCGATGAGAATTCCGTAGTTGAATACAAATTCATCAACGGAAACGATTGGGGTTCCACAGAAGGAGTTCCTGCAATTTCTCAAAAGGGTCACAAAAACAATGGTGAATCAAACGATAATCGTTGGTTTTGGACAGGTTCTGGTAGCGACACAATGATGTTGCCTGCATACCAATTCGGTAAAGCAGCTCCTGCTGGTCAACATGCGGTGCGTTTTGCTGTTGATTTAGCAAAAGAAGCTTCTGTGAGCAGCAACGGTGTTCATTTAGCTGGTAGCGTACAAGGTTGGGATCCTGCAAAAACAGCAATGGCTAATTTGTATTCTTCAAATAAAGTTCATGAGGTTATCCTTTGCTTGGTTGACGGTTCATACGAATTCAAATACATAAACGGTAACGCATGGGGTTCAGATGAATCAGTGCCTTCTTCTTGCGCAACCAACAACAACCGTGGTCTTTCTGTAAGCGGTGCTGATGTTGAATTGTCTAAAGTTTGCTTCGGTTCATGCGACGCGTGTCCTTCACGTGCAATTCCACAGTACAATGTTACATTCCAAGTTGATATGGCTGCTGAATGTGATTTTGATGAAGTGGATATCGCAGGTGGTAAAATCAACGGTTGGGCTGGTGGAGATAAATTGACCAAAGGTTCTGGTTCAGTTTGGGCTATCACTGTTAAGTTGGACTCAGGTGTTGAAATTGCTCATAAGTTCCGTAAGTTGAAGCAAGGTATTGTAAACTGGGAGGGTGGATCTGATCGTAAGATTTTTGCACATTCTGATACTACTTTAGCAGCTCGTTGTTTTGGTAAAGACGTTCCTTGCTCTGGTACACCAGTTGCTCCTTCTGATATCACATTTAAAGTAGATTTGACGAACGAAATTGCTGCTGATACTGTTTGGGTAATGGGTAACTTCACTACTCCAGCTTGGCAGTCAGGTGCAATCGCTTTGACTCAAACTTCCGGAAGTACTAACTTCTACGAAGCTACAGTGAAAGGTGTTTGTCCTGAGTCTTTCGAGTACAAATTTGCTAACGAAAAAATGACTCCTCAAACTAACGGAGAAACATTTACAGATACAACAGATCGTACTTGTTTAGTTTCTAATGGTTTGGGTAGTTACAATAGAACTTACACTCGTACAAGTGGAAATGCAGTAACTATTTTCTACGTATACAACTCTTGTAAAATTGGTGGAACGTTGGAAGTTGCTGATTTGAATACTGAAGTTAAATTAGCTCCAGTTCCAGCTTCTGGTATGTTCACTGTTTCATTAGCAGGTAGCAAAGTGGCAAAAGTAAATGTATTAAGTCTTGACGGCCGTGTTGTTCGTAGCTTGAGCGCGAACGAAGCTTCTGTAAATGTAGAAGTGGCTGGTTTGACTGGTGTTTACTTTGTATCTATCCAAGATAATTTGGGAAGAACTGCAATTAAGAAAATTGTATTGCAATAATTTGATTGAATTTTTTCAGGGATACTAGAATGGTATTCCGAGTAACAAAAAAGGCCGCTTAAGCGGCCTTTTTTGTTATCACATCACTTTAAAATCGAACATTTTTTCGTTTTCAATGTATCCTACTAAATGATCTCCAGAAGTAACTGGACCTACGCCTTTGGGTGTGCCGGTGTAAATATAATCACCGATTTTTAATGTGAAATATTCTGAAGTATGGGAAATGATCTGCTTGAAGTTATGGATCATTTGTTGGGTGTTGCCTTCTTGAACTACACTGCCGTTTTTCTCTAAACGGAAATTCAGATCACTTAAATTGAAATTAGAAATCGGAAGAAATGGGCTAATCACAGCTGAGTGATCAAAGCCTTTTGCTTTCTCCCAAGGCAGCCCTTTTGATTTTAGGTACGATTGAACATCCCTCGCAGTAAAATCAATTCCCAAGCCTATTTCATCAAAATAATCCATAGCGAACTGCACGGGTACATGTTTACCAATTTTCTTGATTTTTAAAACCAATTCAACTTCAAAATGAACTTCTTTTGAAAAATCAGGAATAAAGAAAGGAGCATTATTTCGAAGTAATGCACTATCAGGTTTTATGAAAATAACAGGCTCTTCTGGAACTTCATTGTTTAGTTCATGGATGTGCTCCACGTAGTTTCGTCCAATGCAAACAATTTTCATAAATTTAATAGTTGAGATTCTCGCTTTATTAACGAGTCAAGGTTTCATCACGACCGGGTCCCATAGAGATTACCGATATTTTTGAACCAATATAATTTTCAATAAAATCTACATAATTTTTAAAAGTATCATCCATAGCATCAAATCCTGCAGTTAGATTCATTTCAGTACTCCAACCGGGGAAAGATTCATAAATGGGTTCCACTTTTGCACTGCAAAGATTTGCTGGAACTTGGCTTGAAACTTCGCCATTTACACGATAAGAGGTGGCTACATTAAGTTCTTCAAAACCATTTAAAACATCACCCTTCATCATAATAAGGTCGTCAACACCGTTCAACATACAAGTATATTTAAGTGCAACTAAATCCAACCAACCTGTGCGACGTTTTCTACCTGTAGTTGCACCAAATTCATTACCAATTTGACGCATTTTTTCGCCCGTTTCATTGTCTAATTCCGTTGGGAATGGGCCTGAGCCAACTCGGGTACAATAGGCTTTGAAAATACCGTATACTTTGTTGATGTGCTTAGGTGCAACACCTAGTCCTGTGCAAACTCCTCCGGTAAGTGTGTTGGAGGAAGTAACAAACGGGTAGGTCCCAAACTCAACATCCAAAAGACTTCCTTGAGCTCCTTCAGCTAAGATTTTTTTCCCTTGGGAAATCATGTCGTGAATGAGGTACTCCGAGTTCACTAATTGATGCGTTTTTAAAAATTCAACCGCTTCAAAGAAGGCAATTTGTTCCGATTCAAGATCAAATTGGGTATAACCTAGAAACTCTATTTGCTTTAAATGCTCGTTAACGGCGTTTTGGTATCTTTTAAGAAAATCAGATTCGAGGATATCACCGACTCTTAAACCCGAACGTCCAATTTTGTCTTTATAAGTTGGACCAATACCTCTCAGTGTACTTCCAATTTTTTCCTCTCCCTTCGCTGCTTCTGAAGCTGCATCCAGAATGCGATGAGTAGGTAAAATAAGATGGGCTTTTTTGGAAATGAGTAATCGCGAAGAATAATCGGGACATTCATTCACAATTCGACCGATTTCTTCTTTTAATCTAACGGGATCGATAACAACGCCATTGCCAATCAGGTTTAGGGTGTTTTTACGAAAAATTCCCGAAGGTATTGTGTTCAATACGAACTTTTTACCTTCAAATTCTAGCGAATGTCCTGCGTTTGGTCCGCCTTGAAAACGAGCCACTAAATCATAATTCGGAGTAAGATAATCAGCGATTTTGCCTTTACCTTCATCGCCCCATTGGAGGCCTAATATCACGTCAATCATTTCAGTTTATTTTTTTGTTGCATTGGAGGCAATCTCCATTTTCATTCGTAATTGGATTCCCGTAAAGATGCAAAGAATGGTGAGACACTTCAAATTTGAGTAGTTTCCCCATAGTGGAAGAAATTTGTTGTACACGAGGATCACAAAATTCCATCACATTTTTGCAATGATTGCAGATCATGTGATCGTGTTGTTTGTATCCGTAAGCTTGTTCATAATGACTGGTATTTTGACCAAATTGGTGTTTTTTTACCAAGCCTGACTCAACCAAAAGATCTAAGGTATTATAAACGGTCGCTCTACTTACATGATAATTTCTGGATTTCATTTTAATGTATAGTTGATCTACATCAAAATGGTCCTTGTATGAGTAAATTTCGTCGAGTATAGCGTAGCGTTCAGGAGTTTTTCTCTGTTTGTTTGCTTCTAAGAAATGGGTGAATATTTCTCGAACTTCTTCTTTTATTTTTTGAATTTTGGGATCCGCTTTCATGAAATTTTCGCTTCGGATTCGTTGAAAATAAGTTTCAAAGATAGTTTATTGATTCTTTTTTACCTTGATTGCCATACGAATCTTTTTGGCATTGTGGAAAAGCTTTTTCACATCGGCATAGGCGGCATCTGCTTCGGTAGTAGATGCATATTGCCCAACATAGACTTTGAAGTTGGGTTCGTCGTAAACTACCTGTGATTCGTAATCTGGTAGCAATTTTTCGTCGGCTTGCACCTTGAATTCTAAGGCTTGACTGCGGGTTGAAAACATACCAATAAAAATCCGATAACCTAATACTTCGTGATCATCGGCGCTGCGTTTTTGCTGTCGATGATTTTCGGCCTGCAATACAGCATCTTCGGCAACGATAGTTACTTTGCCTTGACCGTATAAACATCCCCCGAAAAGAGATAAACCGCAAAAAATGCAAATCTTTAAACTCATATTATGGTGCAAATATCGTTAAAAACATCGGATAACGTTTTACCTTGCTTATTTTTGTAAAAATGTCAAAAAAAGCTGCTTTAATTATTTTGGATGGATGGGGAATTGGCAATAAATCTCATTCAGATGCCGTGTTTAATGCGAATACGCCGATCACTGATTCGTTGACCCAAAATTATCCCTGTTCAACGCTGCGTACAGATGGTGAAAATGTGGGTTTGCCAGATGGTCAGATGGGAAATAGCGAAGTTGGACACATGAACATTGGGGCCGGTAGAGTGGTTTGGCAAATGCTTGCAAAAATCAATAAGGATTTTAAAGATGGCACTGTTTCGAATAATTCAACCTTGATTAAAGCGGTTGAAACTGCAAAGCAAAATGGAAGTAGACTGCATTTGATGGGTTTGATTTCCGACGGTGGAGTTCATGCTCATGTAGATCATGCTGCTGGGTTGTGCAAAATTGCCAGTGAAATGGGCGTAGAAAATATTTATGTACATGCTTTTCTTGATGGTAGAGATACCGACCCGAAAAGTGGTGCAGGCTTTATCAGTCATTTAGAAAATGCCATGATTGGAACTACTGGCAAAATAGCCAGCATTGTAGGTAGATATTTCGCAATGGATCGTGATTTGCGTTGGGAGCGAGTGAAAAAAGCCTATGATTTAGTTGTAAATGGTACAGGAGTTGCCGTTAACAATGCTGTGGAAGCCATTGAATCGCGTTATAATACTGGTATGACAGATGAATTTATGGAGCCTTTGTTATTGGATTCCAATGGTTTAATTCGTGAAGGTGATACCTTGATATTTTTTAATTTCAGAACCGATAGAGGCAGAGAAATTACCCGTGCACTTACTCAAGAAGATTTTCACGAGTTTAATATGCACAAATTGAATTTGAATTTCTTCACCATGACACAATATGATGAGAAATTTAGCGTTTCCGGTATTCTATACGATAACGATAATTTAGTAATGACGTTGGGGGAAGTGGTTGCACGGGCCAATAAAACTCAACTTCGCGCCGCCGAAACAGAAAAGTATCCGCATGTTACATTTTTCTTTTCTGGGGGAAGGGAGGAGCCATTTGAAGGAGAACAACGATTAATGGCGGCATCTCCCAAAGTAGCAACCTACGATTTGCAACCTCAAATGAGTGCTGTAGAATTAACGGATCGTGCCATAGCAGCAGTTCAAGATCAAAAACCCGATTTTATTTGTCTGAATTATGCTAATGCAGATATGGTTGGACACACTGGAGTGTATTCTGCAATAGTTTCTGCTGTTGAAACGGTTGATTCATGTCTGGGAAGGTTGCTTAAAACGTTAAATGAACTGGATTATGAGAGCATCGTAATTGCCGATCATGGAAATGCTGACTTTGCAGTGAACGACGATGGAACTCCCAATACTGCGCACACTACTAATCCCGTTCCGGTATGGTGGGTAAATCGTAGAGGAAATAATGCAGTACGTTTAAATTCTGGAAAGTTAGCGGATGTAGCGCCAACCATTTTAGAAATGTTGGAGGTAGAACAGCCAATAGAAATGACTGGTAAATCGTTGATTGTTCACAATTGATAAGACGAAATTACATCCCCTAAAATGAAAATTACCTACTCAACAAAGGGTTTTACTCCCCATAAAACGAAATCACATCCCCTAAAAACAAAAGCAAAATGAAATACGAAAAGTGGAAAAAGATGAACTCGGTGGTGATCGTTTTGATCTTGGGAATTACTGCTTGTACCCGAAGCGAGGATAAATCAAGTTCATTGCCAACCAACACTGATAAATGGACTGCTTTTATGAAGTCTGAAATTGTGAAGTTATCGAAATCACCGGTTTTAATTACCAAAGATATAACTGAAGGTGAATCGGTTGAAAGGCAAGTTGTTACATTGAATGCTCAATCCGAATGGGAAGAAGAGTTGAAGGGATTTTTGAATTTTCAAACCGAGTCTGAACTTATAAAAAGTAAAAGCAGTCAAACGATTGATAGTAATGGTATGTATCATATTTCTAGAAATTCTTCCTCTGATACGAATGCCTATTTACAAGAATTTACGGTTTGGAAAGTGAAAAACGAAGTGCAAATTTTGACATGGAAATATAAAACTCGTAGTTTTTTAATGGATAGAAATGTTGAAATGAGTTATCAACCCATGAAAGGTTATCGATTGCAAATTTGGGAGAATAGTTTGTGGAGCTCACCCAAACAAATGGAAATTTTTGCCACATTTGAATCAAAATAATACGAAATGAAAATTGTAAATTATATAAATGGACTGTTAACTGAACCGGTATCTGGAAACTATCTGCCTAATTATAATCCTGCCACCGGAACGGTATATGGACAAGTAGCAGATTCAGATTCAAGTGACGTTGAATTGGCATTTGTTGCAGCAAAAGCTGCACAGAAAGATTGGGAAAATACTCCAGCTGAAGAAAAGTTCAAAGTATTGAATCGTATTGCAGAATTGATCGATGAAAAAAGAGATGAATTTGCATTGGCAGAAAGCAATGATCAGGGAAAGCCACTTTGGTTAGCCAGGAATGAAATGATTCGTGCAGCTCAGAATTTTCGTTTTTTTGCTACTGCGGCCATGCAATTTGCATCGGAAAGTCATGCTATGGAAAATCGAGCAATCAACTATACGTTACGACAAGCAATTGGTGTAGTGGGTTGTATCAGTCCATGGAATTTGCCTTTGTATTTATTTTCTTGGAAAATAGCTCCAGCGCTCGCTTCGGGAAATGCTGTAATCGCTAAGCCGAGTGAATTTACACCCGCTACTGCTTTTTTGTTATCGGACGTTTGTAGAGAGGCAGGATTGCCCAACGGAGTGTTGAATATTGTTCATGGTTTGGGTCCAAAAGTGGGTCAAGCCATAATCGAACATCCGAAAATTAAAGCGATATCATTTACTGGTGGTACAACAACAGGTAAGATTATTGCTGCTACTGCGGGTCCTATGTTTAAAAAACTCAGTTTGGAATTGGGAGGTAAAAATCCGAATGTAATTTTTGCGGACGCCGATATAGATAAAGCCATCAAAACAACCGTGAATACTTCTTTCATGAATCAAGGTGAAATTTGTTTGTGCGGTAGTCGACTGTTAATTCATGAATCAATTTATGAAACGTTTAAACATAGATTGATCGAAGAAGTGAAGAAATTGAATGTGGGTAATCCATTGAATGAAGATACTCGGATCGGTGCTATTGTATCTGAGCCACACTACAAAAAAGTGTTGTCGTATATAGATATCGCTAAAAATGAGGGTGGAACTATTTTAACCGGTGGAAATGCATTGCATCCGGAAGGTTTTGAGGGTGGTTGGTACATTGAACCAACTATTATCGAAGGACTAAATATGTCATGTAGAACCAATTTAGAAGAAATTTTTGGTCCTGTGATTACCATTATGCCGTTTAAAAATGATGAAGAGGCATTGGAAATCGCTAATGGAACAGAATATGGACTGGCAGCAACAGTCTGGACAAGCGATTTGAATCGAGCACATAAGTTTGCATCTCAACTTGAATTTGGCATTGTTTGGGTGAACTGCTGGTTGCTTCGAGATTTAAGAACTCCATTTGGAGGCGTTAAATCATCAGGAGTAGGGCGAGAAGGTGGTTGGGATGCCATGAAGTTTTTCACCGAACCAAAGAACGTTTGTATCGCTTTATCTTAAATGAACTCGTAGAATTGAATTACCTTTGCAGTTATGTTTGAAAATAGCGAAAGAACGGATTTAACTGAATTAGGCGAATTTGGTCTAATTAAGCACATTTCTGAACATTTTCCATTGTCGGGAGTTACATCTTTAATTGGAATTGGTGATGATGCTGCCATGATCGATGCTCAGGGAAATCCGGTGTTAATTTCAACGGATTCTCTTTTGGAAGGAGTAGATTTTGATCTGATGTATACTCCGTTAAAGCATTTAGGTTATAAGGCGGTAGTTTCCGGTATTAGTGATATTTGTGCCATGAATGGGAAACCAACTCAAATTTTGGTTTCCATTGCAATGAGTAATCGTTTTTCATTGGAAGCCATCGAGGATTTGTATCTTGGAATCAAATTAGCATGTGAAAAATACGGAGTGGATTTGGTTGGTGGTGATACCAGCTCTTCTCGCCAAGGATTAATTATTCATATCACAGCTGTAGGATTGGCGATTAACGAATCCGTAAAACGGAGCGGTGCAAAAGCCGGCGATTTGTTGGTGGTTTCCGGAGATACAGGAGGTGCATATATGGGTTTGCAGATTTTGGAACGCGAAAAACGTGTTTTTCTTGAAGTAAAAGATATGCAACCTGATCTTGAACCATACGATTACATTGTTGGACGTCAGTTAAAACCAGAGGCGAGATGGGATGTGATTCAAATGCTTAATGAAATGGGGGTTGTGCCCACATCCATGATAGATGTTAGTGATGGAATTGCTTCTGAAATTTTTCACTTGGGTAATGCATCTAATGTTGGATTTGAAATTTATGAGAACAAATTGCCTATCGATCCTCAAACACTTCAAGTTGCACAAGATTTTAATCTAAATCCAACGGTAGTAGCTTTGAACGGAGGAGAGGATTATGAATTACTCATGACCATTTCACAAGACCATTTTGAGAAAATTAAAAACAACCCCGATTTGTCAATTATTGGATATGCAACAGAACATTCCGGTAAGCATAACTTGATAACAAACGCTGGAAATACGTTTGGTATTAGGGCACAAGGTTGGGATCATTTTGAAAATAATACTTCCAAGTAAGTCGCAAATCGCTTTTTTAACATTCATTAAGCAATATTAAAATTGAACTCTGTTCGCAATTGACAAAAAAAATAAATCAGTAACGATTTACAGTTTATAAAAAATAACACAACACATTAAATACAAGAATATGTTTCGTTCACATACCTGCGGAGAACTTAGAATAGAAAATATTGGTCAACGGGTAACTCTATCCGGATGGGTTTCCAAATCGAGATTAATGGGCAGTATGGCCTTCATAGATTTAAGAGATCGTTACGGAATTACACAATTAGCCTTTAATGAAGCATACAATTCTGATGTGTTGAAGCAGGCAGAATCTTTAGGTCGCGAATACGTAATTCAAGTTGAAGGTGTTGTTGCTGAGCGTAGTAGTAAAAATCCTCAGTTATTAACGGGTGATATTGAAATAATTGTCGACAAATTAAACATCTTGAATGCTGCGAAAACTCCACCCTTTACCATCGAGAATGATACCGATGGAGGAGATGATATTCGCATGCAGTATCGTTACTTGGACTTGCGAAGAGATCCTGTTCGTAAAAATTTAGAATTGCGACATAAGTTAGCACAATCCATTCGAAATTATCTGAGTGAATTGGATTTTTTGGAAGTCGAAACTCCAGTGTTGATCAAAAGTACACCCGAAGGTGCCCGAGATTTTGTTGTGCCTTCTCGCTTAAATCCCGGTCAATGGTATGCATTACCACAAAGTCCTCAAACGTTTAAACAGTTATTGATGGTAAGTGGTTTTGATCGATATTTTCAAATAGTGAAGTGTTTCCGCGATGAAGATTTGCGCGCAGATCGTCAACCTGAGTTTACCCAAATTGACTGTGAACTGAGCTTTATTGAGCGTGATGATATTTTAGAAATATTTGAAGGTTTAATTAAGTACCTGTTCAAAAAAACTAAAGGCTTAGAGTTCAATGCATTTCAAAGAATGCCTTACGATGATGCTATGAAGTATTATGGTAGTGATAAACCTGATTTGAGATTTGGGATGCCATTTGTAGAATTGAAGTCATCGGAATTAGATTTAGTTAGCGGTGCTGGTTTTGGTATTTTTGACCAAGCAGAAGCGGTAATTGGAATTTGTGCAAAAGGAGCTGCGAATTATACGCGTAAGCAAATTGATGCTTTGGTAGACTATGTAAAACGTCCTCAAATTGGAGCTACAGGTATTATTTACTTCCGAAAGGACGAAAATGGTGAATTAAAATCGTCGGTTGATAAGTTTTATGATTCCGAGAAATTAAGTCGTTGGTCGAAAGAATTTGGCGCTGAAAATGGTGACTTAGTATTGTTATTAGCTGGTGATAATATCCACAAAGTGCGTAAGCAATTAAACGAATTGAGATTGCATTTAGGAACTGAGTTAGGCTTGAGAAATCCCAATGAGTTTGCTCCTTTATGGGTGGTAGATTTTCCTTTGTTAGAATGGGATGAAGAATCTGGTCGATATCATGCAATGCATCATCCGTTTACTAGCCCATTGCCTCAAGATAGGAGTAAGATGTTTACGGATCCAGGCAGTGTTAAAGCCAATGCCTACGATTTGGTGATCAATGGCGTTGAAATAGGCGGAGGTTCAATTCGTATTCACGATGAAGAACTGCAATCTGAAATGTTCAAGCTACTCGGATTCACAGCAGATGAAGCCCAAGCCCAGTTCGGATTTTTATTAAATGCATTCAAATACGGTGCACCCCCACACGGCGGTATTGCATTAGGATTTGATCGTTTGTGCAGTTTGTTTGGTGGAAGTGATAGCATCCGTGATTTTATAGCGTTCCCTAAAAATAATTCTGGTCGCGACGTGATGATAGATGCACCCAGTGCTTTAACCAAAGAGCAATTGAAGGATTTATCGATTGATTAATCCTTCAATTAGGATTAATTAATCCTTGAGACCTCTTAAGGTCTATTCGCTACTGGCTTAAATATAGTTACTAGAGGATTTTCTGTTGGTGTTACTTCCCGAATTAAATCGGAAGCAGCTCCCAAAATCGCGATCCGAAAACAATTATCCCAATAATCAAAGCAATTGTAGATGCAATCATGGTGGCAGCAGCTGCCATGTCTTTTGCTTTTCCTACACCCGGGTGAATATTAGGGTGTAAGGTGTCTAAGGTTTTTTCTAAGGCAGTGTTGAGTGCTTCAGACACTGAAACTAATCCTATACCCAAAAATATAAACAGCCACTCATTTGAATTCAAAGGTTGGTTGCTGAATTCAAAGCCTATACTTGTAATTAATGATACAATCGCACCAACCACGATAATTTGGAAATTACGTTCGGTTTTGGTGAGGATGATTACACCGTTGAGTGCGTAAAGGAAACTTTTATAAAAACGTAGCATTTTTTACGGATTTGCAAAGGTAATTTAAGAATCTGGTATTTATCGGGATTCTCGATATGATATAGCTGTTAATCGTTTAACATACAAAAAACAAATTCCCATGAATTGGCCTTTTGTATGTGTTTTATAACGTGTTGTTACTTTTTTATAAAAATTGCGATTTCGTAAAAAGAAAAAGCCGCTTCGTTTATTTAACGAAACGGCCTTTTGTGTTTATTGTGAAATGAATCAAAAATACACTGATGTGTATTGGGTTCAAATGAGGTATTTGATATTTAAAAGGTATTAATTTTAATACGCTTTTCAATTTCTTCCACGTCTTGGCGGAATTTTTTGTCGGTTTCAATCAAATCATTAACGGTTTGACAGGCATGAATTACCGTACTGTGGTCACGTCCCCCGAAGAAAATACCGATATTCTTTAACGAAGCTTTGGTTAAATCCTTGGTGAAGTACATGGCGATTTGACGAGCTTGAACAATTTCGCGTTTACGTGTTTTGGACTTAACTGCTTCCACAGGGATGTTGTAAAAGTCGCAAACCAATTTTTGGATGTATTCAATGCTAATTTCACGTGTGGAATTCTTTACAAAATTCTTCACGATCTGTTTGGCCAAATTCAAATCCAAGTGTTTACGGGTTAGTGATCCTTGAGCCAATAACGAGATCAACGCACCTTCCAATTCGCGAACATTGGTATCGATGTTATGTGCCAAATATTCCACTACATCTTTGTGAAGTGTAATACCATCTTGGTACATTTTGTTTTCCAGAATAGAAACACGGGTATCGAAATCTGGAGTAGTTAAATCGGCTGATAAGCCCCATTTAAATCGACTCAACAAGCGTTCGTCCATGTTTTTTAAATCTTTTGGAGGGCGATCGCAGGTTAAAATGATTTGTTTTCCATTTTGATGCAGGTGATTGAAGATTTGGAAGAAAACTTCCTGTGTGCGTTCTTTCTTAGAGAAAAACTGCACATCATCCACAATTAATACATCTAAATATTGGTAGAAGTTAACAAATTGGTTATTGTTTCCCTGACGCGCAGAATCGATGAATTGATTAATAAATTTTTCAGCACTTACAAAAACAACTACTTTTTGTTTGTGTTGCTGTTTGATCATATTTCCGATTGCATGCGCAAGGTGCGTTTTACCCAATCCACAACCTCCAAAGATCATTAGAGGATTAAAAGCGGTTCCTCCTGGTTTTTGAGCAATTGCTAATCCCGCATTACGGGCCAACTTGTTGCAATCTCCTTCCACAAAATTATCGAACGTATATCGAGGGTTCAATTGACTATCGATATTCATTCGTTTTAAACCTGGGATGATGAATGGGTTCTTGATGGGTGTTTCAAGATTGATTGGCATTCCCAATTCGTTGTTCACGGGTTTAGAGGAATTACCTGTGGGGAGATTGATGGTAAAGGGCTGGTGATCGGCGTGGTTGGAATTTTCCACAATGATGGAGTATTCCAATTTAGCGTTGGGGCCGATTACCTTCTTAAGTGTTTTGTGAAGCAATTGCACATAATGCTCCTCCAACCACTCGTAAAAAAATTGGCTGGGGACTTGAATGGTAAGAACCTTATTTGAGACTTTTACCGGTTTAATGGGTTCAAACCACGTCTTAAAACTTTGTGGATTGACATTGTCCCGGATAATCTCCAAGCATTCTTGCCATGCAATTTCATGTGCTTTTCTTTCCATATTGTACTGTAAACTGAATATTTGTTAATTACTTGTTAAAATAGTTATTTAACTGATTGAATTTCAATAGGTGTTATTTCACTTCAATCAGTTTGTAAATAAACTATGAAAATTCACAAATTGCCAATTTTTTTTACTTGATTATTAAAAAAATTTACACTATACATTTCCGAATTCTCCGAAAATTTTTCGCATCGTGTCGGCAATTTCACCAAGAGTGGCATAGTTTTCAACCGATTCCAAAATATGTGGCATTACATTCGAACCATTTACACATGCTTCTTCCAATTTTTGGAGTGATTCTTGCACTTTTGTATTATCTCTTTCCGCACGGAGCTGCTTTAATTTTTCCGATTGTACAGTTCGAATACTATCGTCTATTTTAAAAGACGGTGCTGTTTCAGTTTCTTTGGTTTGGAATTTATTGACACCCACAATGATTTGCGACTGATCTTCAATGGATTGCTGATATAAATAACTACTACGAGCAATTTCTTCTTGCATCCATCCACTTTCAACCGCTGCAACACTTCCTCCCATTTGATCAATTTGATTCATGATTTTCATCACTTCCTCTTCCATTCGGTCGGTCAACTCTTCTACATAGTAACTGCCACCCAACGGATCCACTGTTTGCGTCACTCCACTTTCAAATCCAATAATTTGCTGGGTTCTCAATGCAATTCGAGCCGCTTTTTCGGTGGGTAGATTCAAGGCCTCGTCGTATCCATTCGTGTGTAAACTCTGTGTTCCTCCCAACACTGCCGATAAAGCTTGAATCGTTACGCGGGCAATGTTGTTTTCGGGTTGTTGCGCAGTTAATGTAGAACCTCCTGTTTGAGTATGAAAACGACACATCATTGCTTGTGGGTCCGTTGCCCCCAAAGACTTCATGGTTTTTGCCCAAATTCTACGTGCAGCGCGAAATTTTGCTACTTCTTCAAAGAAGTCATTGTGTGCATTAAAGAAGAATGAAAGGCGTTTACCAAAGACATCAATATTTAAACCTGCTTTTAAAGCACTTTCAACGTATGCTTTACCATTTGATAACGTGAATGCCAATTCTTGTGCGGCGGTACTTCCGGCTTCTCGGATGTGGTAACCACTTATAGATATGGTGTTCCATTTCGGTAGTTCTTTACTGCACCATTCAAAAATATCCGTAATAATTCGCATACTCGGACGAACTGGGTAAATATATGTTCCTCGTGCTGCGTATTCTTTTAAAATGTCATTTTGAATTGTACCACCGATTTTACTCAAATCTGCTCCTTGTTTTTTTGCCAGCGCCACATACATGGAAAGTAAAATAGATGCAGTAGAATTGATAGTCATACTCGTGGTTACATCTTGAAGTTGGATTCCTTTAAATAAGGTTTCCATATCTTTCAAACTGTCGATAGCAACGCCTACTTTGCCAACTTCACCTTCACTCATGGGATGGTCTGAATCGTATCCAATTTGTGTGGGTAAGTCAAATGCAACAGATAAACCCATTGTGCCTTGTTGTAGCAAATAGTGATATCGTTCATTACTTTCTTCTGCGGTACTGAATCCAGCGTATTGTCGCATTGTCCATAATCTACCGAGGTACATATCTTCACGAACTCCACGAGTAAAGGGGAATTTACCCGGCATTTCACTGTTTGATCCACTGTAAATAGGTTGGATTTCTATTCCGCTTCCGTTCTTTTTCATGTGTTTAGATTAAAATATTTTCTTGGTTTTGGGGGATGTTAGAGCTGCTTTTGGCGTGTTTAGTTGTGTTTTTTCGTGATAGGCATCTGCTTGTTTTGGTATTATTATTTACTGAACGAGTATGAAATCACAACTGAAATTCGATCTCTTTAGTTAAATAACAATTCCATTTCACCACGTATCATTTGAAGTCCTTTTTCATGAGGTACTTCTCCATTTTGTTTAATGGCTTCAATAAGTGCAACGCAAAATTCTGCACCACTAGTTTCTGGTGGTAAAGTTCGCTCTACTTGTTGAATGAGCATAATGGATTGTTCTTTCACAATTTTTATGGTACCCCAAGTTTGTGAACTTACAAAAATTTGTTGCGAGATATTATAATTGAATTCTTCGTTTATGGAGATGAGCATCAATTGGGAAACCTCCGAAGCACGGGTGCCGGATTTTGCAAATTTTTGTATTAACGCGGGAATAGACGTTCTCTCTAATAATAATGCTAGTCGTTCATATGCAGCCAATTTGAGCTTAACAAAATCTTGGTTATTTTGTCGTAGAATTTCACTTCGCAATGTTTTTTCCAAATTTCGTGACATAGTTTTAAGGGTTAAATAAATACTTAAAATAATCAGCAAACTAGGTGCAATAATGAACAATGCAGTTTCTAAAATTTGGTTGTTGGCTTGCATAAATTTGAATTCTTTCGACAAAGATAATGCGTTTATCGGATAAGCAGGGTTGCAAGAAGGAGTAGTGGAATGAATTTTGTATTTTTGTATTTATGGAAAATGCAAATTTATCAGATGCAGTGATGAATGAAACACCAAACGCATCCAACCCGAATATACATCCTCCGAAAAAAGAAGAGCCACCCGTAAAATTTACATCTCAAGCGGTGGAAGAGTTGCAACGTTTGTATGCAAATTTAGAATTGAAAGAGGATTCAGTTTTAAGAATTGGAGTTAAAGGTGGTGGATGTTCTGGAATGAGTTATTTATTGGCTTTCGACAAAAAAGAAGAAGGTGATAAGGAATACGAACTTTCGGGTATTCCGATGGTAATGAATAAAGCGCATGTGATGTATGTGATTGGAATGGAAATAGATTGGGAAACAGGATTGTCTAATCGTGGTTTTTCATTCAATAACCCCAATGCTTCAGAAACCTGCGGTTGTGGACAATCATTCTCTGCATAAAATTCTGTTCATATTAATTAAATTGATTTTTTAAATCAAATTCAATAAACATTCCTTTCCGAAATAAACAGTAGGTGCTACTCATATTAGAACATATTCGGCAGGGATTTGCTGCCTTGAAAAGTCACAAGGCTAGAGCAATAATTACTGCGGCAATCATTGCCATTGGGATAACTGCATTAGTAGGTATTCTCACTTCAATTGACGCCATGGGTGGTGCCATCACCAAAACAATGAGTCGTTTTGGTTCTCAAAATTTCAATATCTCCAATCGCGTGAATGTGAATAGATTTGGAGCACCTGCTGAAATACCCAATATTACTTACGATCAAGCAAAGCAATTCGAGCATTTATATAAAGGAGATGCAACGATTGCATTTTCCATTAGTGCTAGTTTTAATAGCAAAGTTCGTTATAAGAGCAAAGAGACCAATCCCAATATCAAAATTTTAGGAATTGATGAAGATTATATGGCAGCATCAAGTTTTGAATTGGCTGCTGGTAGGAATTTTACTGCAAATGATATTTCAATGAGTTTGCCGCTGGCCATTATTGGTGCGGATGTAGTGTCATTGTTGTATGGTGCCGATGCGAAGCCTGGAGTCAGTATTGGTAAAACTGTTACGATAGATGGAAAGCCTTATCGAGTAGTTGGAGAATTAAAAAAGAAAGGCAGTAGCTTAGGAATGTCGGGCGGCGACCGAAATGTGTTTTTAGGATTGTTGAGAACGCGCCAAGATTTTACGAACGCAGAAAATAATATAATGATCAGTGTTTTAGTGAATTCCGTAGGGAAATTGGATGAAGAGGTCAACCATGCATTGCTTTCTATGCGGAGAGTTAGATTGCTGAAACCATCGGAAGATAATAACTTTAGCATTGTTAGAAGTGATTCCATCGCAGCCGATGTGAAGGAGAACTTATCCATGATTTCATCGGTAGGGACATTAATTGCGGTGATTACACTATTAGGTGCAGCAGTTAGTTTAATGAACATTATGTTGGTTTCCGTTACAGAACGAACTCGAGAAATTGGAATACGGAAGTCTTTGGGAGCTACAGAAAAAGCCATCCGAAATCAATTTTTGGTAGAGGCATTAGTTATATGCCAATTGGGGGGAATGGCAGGAGTGATTTTTGGATTGGGATTAGGGAATTTAGTCGGACATTTTCTTGGAGCTGATTTTATTGCTCCTTGGAATTGGGTGGTGGTAGCATTAATTGTTTGTGTGGTAGTAGGTTTGGTAGCGGGAATTTATCCAGCGAATAAGGCGGCTAAGTTAAATCCTATTGAAGCGTTACGCCATGATGGGTAATAATTATGATTAAAAGTAAAATTAGAAATACGAAGCTCCAGTCGTTAGATATTGGTTATGTATTTAGGCGATGTAGGGATAAAAAAATGGAAATATTAAAACAAAAAAGGGGCATTTTGCCCCTTTTTTGTTTTAATAAATTTTCGCAGATTTAAGTTCTCGTGCAAATTTATGAATTCATGCAGTTTTAGAACTCTAACCCATTTTTATAAAAATGGGATTTTGCAAACTACTGCTTTAAGTAATTTACCTCGTACTTCAATGAATATCTCAGATCCTGCTTTTGAAAATTCGGAGGACACATATCCTAAACCGATAGCTTTGTTTAAAGATGGGCTTTGAGTTCCTGAAGTAACTTCTCCAATTACGGTACCTTCAGCATTGCAAATAGGATAATGCTGACGAGGAATTCCGCGATCTATTAATTCAAAGCCAACTAATTTTTTGGTAGGTTTGTTTTCTTTGATTTTCAAATGGTAATCACTCATATGGAACGGTTGATTGAATTTGGTAATCCAACCTAAACCTGCTTCAATTGGAGATGTGGTATCGTTGATGTCATTTCCGTAAAGACAGAATCCTTTTTCAAGTCTCAAAGTATCTCGGGCTCCTAAACCACAAGGTTCAATTTGATACTCTTGTCCTGCTTCAAAAACAGAATTCCAAAGAGCTAACGCTTCATTGTTTTTTACGTATAATTCAAATCCACCGGCACCAGTATATCCAGTGTTAGAAATAATCATATTTATTCCTGCTAAATTACCTTCTACAAAATGGTAATAAGGAATCTCACTTAAATTAACTGTGGTTAATTTTTGAAGCGTGTTTATGGCATTAGGTCCTTGAACCGCCAATAAAGAATATTCGTCGGAAGCATTGGTAATGGTAGCACCAAACTTTTCATTTTGCTTGGTCATCCATGCAACATCTTTATCAATATTGGATGCATTGATTACCAGTAGGTACTTCTCTTCATTAAAGCGGTAAACCAACAAATCATCCACGATTCCTCCATCATCATTGGGCATGCACGAATATTGAACGCGTCCGTCAGACAAAGAACTCACATCATTGGTGGTGATGTATTCAACGAGAGCATACGCTTGAGGACCTGTAACATATACTTCACCCATGTGACTCACATCAAAAACACCCACGCTGTTTCTTACAGCATGATGCTCTTGAATTAGATTTTTGTAAAGTACAGGCATATTGTAGCCAGCAAACGGTACCATCTTTGCTCCCAAATCAATATGTAATTGGGATAAACTGGTTGATTTTAATGCAATATTTTCAGACATCGTATTACAAAAATAAGAAGTACAAAGTGAATTAGTGGATGAACTCTATTTTTTTATTCGATTATAAATGGAAATACCACTTCAACATCCGTTTCCCCAGGATCGCAATCCCCGGTTTTCACTCCTGGTTGGTGTTTTAATTTTAGTCGAACATCTCCTTTGAAGTCACGTAAATAGGTTTTCCACAGGGATTGCAATCCCAATTCCATACCCTTGCTGTCTTTGTCTGTTCGTTCAATCGACATAGAAACAACAGTTTGAAGGTGTTCAACTGAATAACATACCAGATGTGCGGTAGATTCTTTGGTTATTTCTTCATTGATGAAATCTTTATGATTGAGGTGTTCATTATAGAATTCAAGAGAAACTGAATAAGAAGCGTTTCCTTTTAAACGGATGGAATCGGATAAAATCGGATTATTTCCTCCAGCACCATCTAAATCTTTCCAATAAACCTGGAAAGAATCCAGTGAATTACTATCGTTTTTGAATTTTAAATAAACCGCATTAATTGTTTCTTCCTCATCGTGTTGATGGTTGTGATCGTCTTCGCATGAAGAAAAAAATGTAAAACTTGCAATGGTTGCTAAGGCTACAAACGCAATTCTTCCGAATCCGTTTAGCAGTTGTTTTTTTGAATTATTCATAATTTTTAATGTGTTTTTTTGTAAATGTCGAATCGACCTAGCTATTAAACTAAGTGTGTTTTCTGTGATGATGTAAATTGTAAATAAATCGAATTCCTAGGTTTCGAGCTGGTTGTGGAACGAAGTAACGAAAACGATCCAAATAATCACGATAATTGGATTGAGTAGCGTTTTCAACAAATAATTTAATTTCCCAATTAGCTTGACTTGTACGTGGAATAATTCCTAAAGATGCATTCAAAACGAAATAGGAATTTGGAGGCGAAGAAAGATCCCAAATATTAGAATAATAGGATTGTTTTGGTACAAAAATGCCTTCAATTAGAGCATTCATTCCAGGCTTCCTAAAAGACCAATATCCACGTAATTTTTGAGGTGGAATTAACGTTGGAAAAGCCTGAAGTTTATACAATCGTGCATAGGTATAATCGTAACTTAATCCGTATTCACCTAAATGCGTTTGAATTGAGGTATTTAGATTGAATCCAGCAAACCAAACGGCCATGGATTCGTATTTGTAATATGGAAAAGCACCTCGAATACTGTAAATGGGGTAGGGTTGAGGATTAATAAAGATATAATTATTTGAATGTTGTAAAAAAGAGTTAAAGTTCACATGCCATTTAGAGGTTGTTTTTTGTATTTGCCATTCCAATTTTTGTCCCGATTCCGGTTTTAAATTTTCATTTCCCTCTTCGAAAGCAGCACTTCCGTGGTGCACACCTTTTGAATACAACTCATTAACGGAAGGTGGTCGAAATGATTGAGTTATATGAAACGTATGCATCCAAGAATGGGTAAAAAATTCTCTGGAATATCCACCGGAAAAACCTTGGAAATAGTTTCCTTTGATTTCATCTCGAGGCAATGTTACTTGACGTTGTAATATATCCCATCGAATGGCCCATTCGTTTTTTAGTTTTTTTCGGGGGAAGGGTTGAATGACGGTCCAAATGGCGCCTTGCATCCCCAAAAAATCAGGAACCAAAAAATATCCTGCCCAAGATTGTTTTTGAACACCTGCTGAAATTCCGGAATTTATTCGAATTCCGGAAACATGAGTTTCGTGGAATCCTTGGATCAGACCTGTGTTTAAAACTACATCCAACTGAGGAAACGAATTCAATGGATTTCGATGAGGATCATATTCTTTTCGTTGATTTTGTTGCATCGAAATAACAGAAGTGAAGCTAGGTACCTTCTTGTATTGCTGTTTCCAACTCACCATCAATTGCTGTCCTTGTTGATAGGGTTTTGCTATTTCGTAGGAAGAAGTTGAACTTAATTGAGTGGGATTCTCTTGTTCAATATTCCAAAGTAAATCAGAAATATTTCCAATGTGCGAACCTAAGTAAATGCCCGATTTAAAATAGTAGTAACTGTAATTTACAGTAGATTTTCCTATTGGCGATTGAACCAAATTCCCACCGTAAAAGGAAAATTCTTCTGAAGCAGTATTTTTTAAAATTCCTTGGGGAACTCTATAATCGCTTGATTTTTGAGCATTTGCGACCAAATAATGTCCATTACCATCTTGTAAACCATGAATCCATTTTAATCCACCCTGTACCATGTTTCCATTCGATTGATATCCTGAATAAAATTTGATATCGGTTTCGAATGGGTGGTATTTTGGTTTGAATTCAATGTTTACTGCATTACCCCATGCATCTCCTCCAACAGAAATTGCTTGAGTTCCTTTGATTATTTCTGCTTTTTCGCTACCCCATGCTCCAATTTCTGGACCATGATCCGTTCCCCAGGCTTGACCCTCCAAACGAGTACCTTGAACCATTAGGGGAAGTCTCAAGCCCGAAGTTCCTTGATACATGGGTTTAGAAATAGTTCGGCCTGTTGAAACCACATTCATCATTGGGATGGATTTCAGATTTTGAGTGATATTGCTATTCGAAAAGGTGAGACTTTGGGAATGCAATTGCGATAATAAGTTAGACGTGTTTAGTGTGTGATGAACAACTACTCGAACATCTCCCAGGGAAATTCTGTCTGTTGGAATTTCAATATGATGCACTTGGTTTGTGATCAAACTTAGATGGACATGTAATGTATCAATTGAAATTTCTACTTCATAATTCCCTGATCTCAAATTAGAAAATCGCACTATCCCATTTCTGTTTGTGTAATCCTTTCGGTGTACTTCTTCCAGGAATACCTCTGCTCCCACAACGGGTTGGTTGCTACTGGTAATAATATGTACTTCCAAGTAGGAATTTGCTGAATCCGTGGTTGGGATATCACTTGCTCCCACAACGGGTTGGTTGCTACTGGTATTAATATGTACTTCCAAGTAGGAATTTGCTGAATCCGTGGTTGGGATATCACTTGCTCCAATAACAGGTTGGTTGCTACTGGTAATAATATGTACTTCCAAGTAGGAATTTGCTGAATCCGTGGTTGGGATATCACTGAATAAATTACTGGTAGGGTATCCCAGTAGAATTATCAGTGTTAGGTAAAATCGAATTTTAGATATGCAATTGAAATGTATTTTGAATACGGACATAATTAATCTAGGTTGAAATAAATCACTTGCAGTAATATGAAATACACTGCAATTTTGAGTTTGCGACGATTAAATCAAGCCATATACAATGGACTTTGACTCAAATACGATTGCTCTTAATAGCGTAATGCCGCTTAAATTTCTTGGAAAGCAAATAGGTTCGTTTCCAACTTCAATTCAAGCGGAATTCAATTTGGAATTTGAGTAATCGTCAGAAAAATCAACCTAAATTTGGTGGTGACTTGTTGTTGGTATAATCCGGAAATACAGCATCAACCTGTTGAAAATAATGGGGGTTGACTTTAGAATAGAAATGGATAAGATGACCAGAAAAATTTGGCTGTATCCATTCAACTGCAGATTGAGTATTTAAATCGCAAACGCTACAATCCTCTGAAAGGTGTTGGTGTGATTGAGGAGCATCCTGATGATCAGAACACGTTTCCGAACGAAAGGATTCTTCAACATGTTCAACATGAACGTTGGAAGTTTGGTTTGGATGTGAATGATGCGGGTGAATATGCAATACATTCCACTGCCATAAAAGAAAAGCAAATACAAGAAATTGAGAAATTGCTTTTTTCATGGTTCGAGGGAAATATTGCGGTTATTCGTGAAATCAGATTATGCCATCGCTTGTAAAGCGTTGGTCATATCTCTTAGCTCATTACGATTTATTTCGTTGTCGCTTTTAATACAAAGACTCAAGAAATAAACGAAATTATCTTCAGCTGTTTCAATTTCCTCAGCCAAAGGAGCATCAAAAGTTTCGTTTGATTCAATATGTTGCCATGCTAAACGAAGTGCACGTGTTACCAAGGGATCGTTTTCTTCTAATGCAAACTGTCTTGCTTCTTGCAAAGGAGCGATGCATTTATCAGCTTGAATTCCGTTCTTTTCAACAGAGTCAACTAGTGTTTTAAGGATGTCGTTTGCTTTAGCGTTGCGCATAAAATATCAATTACTGCAAATTTACGAAAAATCTTAGTCAATGTCAAAAGTAAGATGGCAACTTTAATTTAGTCCGAGCAAGGTGGATCAGTTTGAATTCGAAAGCGATTTGTTGAACTTTGTAATAGCTCAGAATTAGATGATTGCAATAGAACCGATGGGAATTATACTTGAATACGTTCCGGCTTTTTGCTAGAATTCATGAAATTTACAGCTTGGGCGTGAAACGAGTTGCAGTGAAAGTAGCGATTAATACCAAAAGCATAAGTGATAATTTCTGCCAACTAATTTCGTCAGTATTTAATAAAAAAGCGATAAAGGTAGCTAAAATGGGTTGCAGATAAATGTATAACCCAGCCAAAGTTGGTCCAGCTTTTTTTACTGCAAACGCATTTAACAAATAAACCAAAAAGCTAGTAAAAAATAATATGTAGCCAATTTTGATCCAGATATCAGTTGGAATGGTTTGATAGGATGTATTCCAAACGGATTGTATTCCCAAAGGAGTAATGAAGAGTAATCCAAATGTAAATGTCCATTTGTTGATGGTGATGGGTTTGTAATGTTGAGTTAAGTTTTTAACTCGAACCAAATACACTGCATAAAGCATTGCGTTGATTGCCACCCAAATATCTCCCCACATGGTTTTAGCTGAAAATTTAGCCCCATTAGACGTAATTAAAAAGAAGCAAGAAATGGCTGCCACCAAAATGGAAATACTAAAAACAAGGTTTGGCCATTTTTTTACCCGGATATGATCGAAGATCCCCACAAACAAGGGCGTGAATAACATGAGAACGGCTCCATTAATAGGATAGGTAATTTCTAATCCCTTGAAAAATAAATACATGTTGGCCGAAGTGCCAAAAAAACCGCAAATGGCAAATTCTTTCCAGTGCTTTTTCCAATCCACGACATCCCGTCCCCCGAAAAAAGAAAAAACATGAAACAACGTTGTTGCAAATGCGATTCTTAACCAAACAAATGCTTCCGAAGTTAAATGATTCGGCATGATTTGTCCTGCCCAAGAAAATAGTATGGCGTATAAAAGACTAACCGTAAAAAGAGCGAAGTGTACTTGAAACATGAACCTATAAATCTACACCCAGCCTTTATTTTTCTTAATATTCTCGTAGGCTTTTTGTACTCGAATAAATTTATCTTCAGCCGATTTTTTCTCACTATCTGTTAAGCCTTGGAGACGGTCGGGATGGAACCGAAGTGCAAGTTTGCGATAGGCTTTTTTGACTTCATCCTCAGAGGCATTAGGGGAGACATCCAAAATTTTGAAATCAGAGTCTACTGTTGTTACGAACATAGCCTTTAGTGAGAGATAGTCGGGCGTTGAAATACCTAGTTGAGTGGCAACTGTTTGTATCAAAGCTATTTCTGCAGGTGAAATATCTCCATCCGCTCGTGAAATTCTAAACAGAATATGAACCAATTCCAAACGAGGGGAGTAGGACATTCTATTTCTAAGATTTCGACAGACTTCGTTGAGATTATGATTTTGTTTTAAATAATCTCTAAGTTGGAGAAGCATGACTTTAGTTTCATGTTCACCGTAAGTGCGCAGGAGCATGGATTTTACCATGTCTAGTTCACTTTTCATGGCTCTTCCGTCTGCTTTCATTACAGCAGCGATTAGAATTAATAATGAGTTTTTGAAATCGACTGGTGAGCCGCTGTTGTAGTTATTATAAGCACCAGAAGAATATCCCCCATAAGAACCAGAAGAATATCCCCTAAATTGGGAGTTAGAATTTTTGGATGCGAAATCGTCGCTTTGATTATTGTTTTGCGAAGAGTTTGCACCCATTGCATAATCGATGTAGGAACCGATAACAAAACCGATAATTAAACCATAAAATCCGGAGGAAATCAAGCCAATGATAGCTCCTATTAATCTAAAACCCATGAGAAATTACCGCAAAATTACGGTTTTATAAAGTCGAATTTAGACTTAAGTCGATTTTTAATTGCAATATCTTGAGCAGTCCACACATAAGTATCATCGGAAGATTTTACCCAATACAGTGCGGTTTGAACAGTTTCTGTTTCAGTTGGTTTTGCGTCAATTAAAATATCTTCGAAAGAATTTTGAGGGATGATGGTTAAACTGATTTTCTTTCCGTTTGTGTACACGTATTCAATTATTGCTAGAGGTTTGCTTTTGAGGATGGAGTCTTTCATTGAAGTGGCATTATTGATAGCAGGTACTGGGCCAATTTCACGGGTGAAATCTTTAGAAAAAAGTAGATAGCCAGCCATCAGGCTATTTTTTGCCGGGATTACTTTGTTGGACTTATAATCGGTTAGGGTTAATTGATCGTTTTGTTGATTGATGGTAAAGCTATTTTGAGGCTGATGGGGATAGAAGACATTAAGTTGTCGAATTTCATGGGTTTCAGAATGTACGAGCAGGGGACTTTTCCAGATGTTAGGGTCGGTCATAAAATAGGGTGTTAGATAACCTTGAAATCCTGGAATTTCAACAATACATGGACGATCGGAATCTGGATAGAACATATATGTTGACATATTATCTTGGGTTGAACCGCCTACATATATGGTATGCACAGGTTTATTATTTACATAAAAAGTTGCTTTTGTAGCGTCGTGTGCCATAGCTGCTACAACATGTTTTTTTTGTTGATCAGAAACCGGCATTTTAATTTTCAATCGAGGCATGGCCCAATTCAGAAGCATTGAAATGTTGGAACTATCGGCAAGGAATAGGTCATTTTTTGTTTTGATGAACCAATCTCCGTTAATACGAACGAATTCAATGGGTTTTACTTTATCGTTGTTTGGAGTAAAAACCATGCGATCTACTGCGGAAGGGTTTTGTAATGCAAAGAGATTTGGATCCCAGTCGGAGGTATTATCGAGATTTTTCCAAAGAAGGATAAATGTAGATAGAGCAACAGCGATGATAATTAATGGTTTTAATATTTTTTTGTTCATATTGTGGTAAAAATGGCAAAATCGAGTTAGATTTGCGAACACAAAAATAGGGGTGTTTGCCTATAAAGTGGTAGAAAAGCGGGGTAGTTAGAAGAAAAGTGAAAAAAAAATAACAAACCACTTGAAAAGTTCGAACTATTTACTATTTTTGCAGTCCTTTTTAAGAGCATCAGCAACGAAAAAGGGAAAAGTTCTTAGAAATAAAAGCCACCATAGCTCAGCTGGTAGAGCAACTGACTTGTAATCAGTAGGTCGTTGGTTCGATCCCGACTGGTGGCTCCAGGTACTAGAAAAGTATCAGAAGGGGGTATCGCATAGCGGCAATTGCGGCGGACTGTAAATCCGCTCCTTCGGGTTCAGTGGTTCGAGTCCACTTACCCCCACTTATTTTTTCAAGGTACAAAACGCGGGAGTAGCTCAGTTGGTAGAGCGACAGCCTTCCAAGCTGTAGGTCGCGGGTTCGAGCCTCGTCTCCCGCTCGATTGTCAACTTAAGTTGATGGTAAGCCGATGTAGCTCAGGGGTAGAGCGTTTCCTTGGTAAGGAAAAGGTCAGGGGTTCAATTCCCCTCATTGGCTCAAACATTTTTTAACAAACAAACTAACAACAAACACTATGGCAAAAGAAACCTTTGACCGTTCCAAGCCGCACTTAAACATTGGTACTATTGGTCACGTTGACCACGGAAAAACTACCTTGACTGCGGCTATTACATCTGTTTTGGCCAATGCGGGATTCTCAGAAGCTCGTTCATTTGATTCAATCGACTCAGCTCCTGAAGAAAAAGAGCGTGGTATTACAATTAACACTGCACACGTAGAGTACCAAACACAAAACCGTCACTATGCGCACGTTGACTGTCCAGGTCACGCGGATTATGTGAAGAACATGGTAACTGGTGCTGCTCAGATGGATGGTGCTATTCTAGTAGTAGCTTCTACAGATGGTCCGATGCCACAAACTCGTGAGCACATCTTGTTGGCTCGCCAGGTAGGTGTTCCTCGTTTGGTTGTATTCATGAACAAAGTGGATATGGTTGACGATCCAGAACTTCTTGACTTGGTTGAAATGGAAATTCGCGAATTATTGGATTTCTATGAATTCGATTCAGAAAACACTCCTATCATCCGTGGTTCTGCATTGGGTGGTTTGAACAACGATCCTAAGTGGGTTGAAACTATATTGCAATTGATGGAAGCGGTTGACAACTGGGTACCAGTACCTCCACGTTTGGTTGACCAGCCTTTCTTGATGCCAATCGAAGACGTATTCTCTATCACAGGTCGTGGAACAGTAGCAACTGGTCGTATCGAGCGTGGTGTAATCAACGTAGGTGATGCAGTAGAAATCATCGGTTTCGGTGGATTCTTGACTTCAACTTGTACAGGGGTAGAAATGTTCCGTAAGTTGTTGGATCGTGGTGAAGCAGGTGACAACGCAGGTTTGTTGTTGCGTGGTGTTGACAAAAACGATATCCGTCGTGGTATGGTTATTTGCGCTCCTAAATCAGTTAAGCCTCACCAAAAATTCAAAGCTGAGGTTTACGTATTGAGCAAAGAAGAAGGTGGACGTCATACTCCATTCTTTAACAAATACCGTCCTCAGTTCTATTTCCGTACAACTGACGTAACTGGAGAAATTTCTCTAGGAGAAGGAGTTGAAATGGTAATGCCTGGTGATAACGTAACTATTCACGTTGATTTGATTCAACCTATTGCTATGGAAAAAGGATTGCGTTTTGCGATTCGTGAAGGTGGTAGAACAGTAGGTGCGGGTCAGGTAACTGAAATTCTTGATTAATCGCTGAAAAGCAATATCATAATAAAATGAAAAGGAGTGCACACGCACTCCTTTTTATACGGGTATAGTTCAATGGTAGAATAGAGGTCTCCAAAACCTTCGATCAGGGTTCGAATCCTTGTACCCGTGCTAATAACGAAACATATGTCTAGTATATCCAATTATCTCCGTGAAATCAAAGATGAACTTTTGAACAAAGTATCTTGGCCAACATGGAGTGAATTAAGAGAAAGTACATGGATTGTACTTGTTGCATCTTTATTGTTCTCATTGGTTATATGGGGATTGGATACCGCTTTAGGTTTCTCTACCACTCAGTTTTATAAACTGTTTAAATAAGAATTGATGTCAGTTATCGAAGAAAAACATAAATGGTACGTTGTACGTGCAATCACCGGACAAGAAAAGAAGGTGAAGCACAACATTGAAGTTGAGCTAGAGCGCGACAACAAATTGCCCTATGTGCCTCAGATATTAATTCCCACAGAGAAAGTTTACCAGGTAAAAGATGGTAAAAAGGTGGTGAAAGAACGCAATGCATTTCCAGGTTACATTTTGATTCAGGCTGATTTTTCAGATCCTGAAGTGATGCCTTTAATCAAGAGCGTATCAGGTGTAGTTGGATTTTTAGGTTCAAAAGATACACCGGTTCCCTTAAGACAAAGTGAACTAAATCGTATTTTAGGAACGGCAGACGAGTTGAGTAATGCGGAAGTTACTTCGGAAGATCATTACATGGTAGGAGAGCAAGTGAAGGTGATAGATGGTCCTTTCAATGACTTCGACGGTGTTATTGAGGAAGTTCAAGAAGACAAGCGCAAGCTCAAGGTTATGGTGAAGATTTTTGGTAGAAGAACACCACTTGAGCTAAATTATAATCAAGTACAAAAATTGTAAAAAGTAGTAACAGAAAATGGCAAAAGAAATCTCAGGATTTGTAAAACTCCAGGTGAAGGGCGGATCAGCCAACCCCGCTCCTCCAATTGGTCCAGCTTTAGGTTCTAAAGGGGTCAATATCATGGATTTTTGCAAGCAGTTCAACGCACGTACCCAAGATCAAATGGGTAAGGTGTTGCCCGTAGTACTAACGGTGTATTCAGATAAGTCTTTCGACTTTATCATCAAAACACCACCAGTAGCGGTGCAATTGGCAGAAGTGGCAAAAATTAAAACGGGATCTGCAGAGCCTAACCGTAAAAAGGTGGCTTCAGTTACTTGGGATCAAGTACGTCAGATCGCAACCGACAAAATGCCGGATTTAAATTGCTTCACAGTAGAATCAGCTATGAAAATGGTTGCAGGTACTGCTAGAAGTATGGGTATCACAGTTAGCGGCGAGTCGCCCTTTTAATTTTAAGCAATAGTATTATGAAATTGACTAAGAAAAGAAAAGAGGCAATGGCTCTTTACGACAATACAAAGTCGTACACTTTGGTTGAAGCAGCCGAGATCATCAAGAAAATTAGCAACACTAAATTCGATTCTTCTTTTGATGTTGATGTACGTTTGGGTGTAGATCCACGTCAGGCAAATCAAATGGTTCGTGGTGTGGCTTCTTTGCCTCATGGATTGGGTAAGACCGTTCGTGTTTTGGCATTGGTTACTCCAGATAAAGAACAAGAAGCAAAAGATGCTGGTGCAGACCACGTTGGTTTGGACGATTATATCGAAAAAATTGCTGGTGGTTGGACCGATATCGACATCATCGTGGCTATGCCTGCGGTAATGGCGAAATTGGGTCGTTTGGGTAAAGTATTAGGTCCTCGTAACTTAATGCCTAATCCAAAGAGTGGTACGGTTACTTTAGAAGTCGGTAAAGCTGTTACTGAAGTAAAAGCAGGTAAAATCGACTTTAAAGTAGATAAAACGGGTATCATTCACGCTTCAGTAGGTAAGGTTTCTTTTGATTCTCAAAAGTTGAGCGAGAATGCATTGGAATTGATTCAGGTATTGCACCGTTTGAAACCATCTGCAGCGAAAGGAACTTATTTCAAGAGTATTTTTGTTAGTAGCACTATGAGTCCAAGTGTATCTATCGATGTTAAATCAATCCCTGGAATTTAATAATAGCGATGAACAGAATTGAAAAAGCAAATATTGTAGCGGAATTGGTTGAAACTTTCAACAACAACAGTTTCGTGTATTTGGCAGACACCGATGGTTTAACTGCAAAAAATACAAATGAATTTCGTCGTTTATTATTTGAAAACGGCATTACCATGAGAATGGTAAAGAATACCTTGGTTAAGATTGCTATGGAGCAGTCGGATAAAGACTTTGGTGATCTTTCCACTGTATTGAAAGGTACAACATGTGTAATGGTTGCTGAAAACGTTAAAGCGCCTGCTAAGACAATTAAGCAGTTCCGTGAAAAATCAGACAAGCCTTTGTTGAAAGGTGCTTGGATTGATAGTTCAGTATTCATTGGTGACGATCAGTTGGATGCATTGGTGAACTTGAAGAGCAAGGAAGATCTTATCGGAGATATTATCAGCTTGTTGCAATCACCTGCTAAGAACGTTATATCTGCATTGCAAAGCAATGGAGGTCAAAAGATTGCCGGTTTAGTTAAAACTTTATCGGAAAGATAATTAAAACAAATTAAAAAACAGTTTAACACACTTAATAAGCACAAACAATGGTAGATTTAAAAGAATTCGCGAATCAGTTGGTAAATCTCACTGTAAAAGAAGTAAACGAACTAGCTCAAATTTTGAAAGATGAGCATGGTATTGAACCTGCAGCTGCTGCTGTAGCTGTTGCTGCCCCTGCTGCGGGTGGTGGAGCTGCTGCTGCTGCAGAGCAAACTGAGTTCGACGTTATTTTGACTAACGCAGGAGCTGGTAAACTTCAAGTAGTTAAGATCGTTAAAGATCTTACTGGTCTTGGATTGAAAGAAGCTAAGGAATTAGTGGATGGTGCCCCTAAAGCTGTAAAAGAGAAAGTTTCTAAAGCAGAAGCAGACGATATTGCAGCTCAATTGAAGGAAGCGGGTGCCGAAGTTGAAATCAAGTAATAACCCCAACTAACAACGCCAAAGCCCCCGGTGAACCGTGGGGCTTTTGGGCGTTATTTAGCATTAACCCTCCATTGTAACACTTAAAAAAAACAAAACATTGAGTACAACATTGAACAAACGGATCTCATTTGGTAAAGTAAAACACGCCATTGAGTACCCTGATTTCTTGGACGTACAGTTAAAGTCGTTCCAAGAGTTTTTCCAATTGGATACCCCCTCAGACAATCGCGAAGGCGAAGGTCTATTCAAAGTGTTTCGCGAGAATTTCCCTATCACTGATACCCGGAATATTTTCAATTTAGAATTTTTAGATTATTTCGTTGATCCTCCACGTTACACCATTCAAGAGTGTATCGAACGCGGATTAACGTATGCTGTTCCTTTAAAAGCCAAATTGCGCTTAAGTTGTAACGACCCTGAGCACGAGGATTTCGAAACTATCGTTCAGGACGTTTACTTGGGAACTCTACCATACATGACGCCTAACGGTACTTTTGTAATTAATGGTGCTGAGCGTGTTATCGTGAGTCAGTTGCACCGTTCACCTGGTGTATTCTTTGGCCAAAGCATTCACTCAAATGGTACAAAATTGTTCTCTGCTCGTGTAATTCCATTCAAAGGTTCTTGGATCGAATTTGCTACAGATGTTAACGCAGTTATGTACGCCTATATTGACCGTAAGAAGAAATTCCCAGTTACTACTTTGTTGCGTGCAATAGGTTTTGAAAGTGATAAAGACATTTTAGACATCTTCGGATTAAGCGAAGAAGTAAAAGTTTCCAAAGCAGGTTTGAAACGTGTTGTAGGTCGCAGATTGGCTGCACGTGTTCTACGTACTTGGATTGAAGACTTTGTGGATGAAGATACTGGAGAAGTAGTTTCAATTGAACGTAATGAAGTTATTTTAGAGCGTGATACTGAAATTACTGATGATCATATTGATATTATTGTTGATGCAGGTGTTAAATCAATTATCTTGAGTACTCAAGGTGAAGGTGACATTGATTATGCAGTAATTTACAATACATTACAGAAAGATACTTCTAACAACGGTAAAGAAGCGTTGGAGGTAATCTATCGTCAGTTAAGAAACGCAGATCCCCCAGATGAAGAAACTGCTCGTGGTATTATTGAGCGTTTGTTCTTCTCTGATAAGCGTTATGACTTAGGAGAGGTTGGTCGATACAGAATTAATAAGAAGTTGAAATTGGATTCTTCAATGGACGTTCGCGTTCTTACGAAGGAAGATATTATTTCGATAATTAAATATTTGATTCATTTGTTTAATGGCTCAGAAATTCTGGATGATATTGACCACTTATCAAACCGTCGTGTTAGAACTGTTGGAGAGCAATTATATTCTCAGTTTGGTGTAGGTTTAGCTCGTATGGCACGTACCATCCGAGAAAAGATGAATATTCGTGATAATGAGGTATTTACACCACAGGATTTGGTAAATGCTCGTACGTTATCATCGGTAATCAATTCATTTTTTGGTACCAACCAGCTTTCACAGTTCTTAGACCAAATTAATCCTTTGGCAGAAATCACACACAAACGTCGTTTGAGTGCGTTAGGTCCAGGTGGTTTGAGTCGTGAACGTGCAGGTTTTGAGGTTCGTGACGTACACTATACTCACTACGGTAGATTGTGTACTATTGAAACCCCTGAAGGACCAAACATTGGTTTGATTTCATCACTTTGTGTACATGCAAAGATTAATGGTATGGGATTCTTAGAAACACCATATCGTAAAGTTGTGGATGGGAAAATCAATGGTGAAATAATTTATCTAAGTGCAGAGGAAGAGGATGGAATGACCATCGCTCAGTCTAATGCTGCATTGGATGATAAAGGTAACTTTAAATCTGAGGTGGTAAAAAGCCGTAAGGAAGGTGACTTCCCATTGGTGGATCCTCAGCAGTTAGATTACATGGACGTTGCACCGAATCAAATTGTATCTATTGCAGCTTCATTGATTCCTTTCTTAGAACATGATGACGCGAACCGTGCGTTGATGGGATCAAACATGCAGCGTCAGGCAGTACCTTTGTTGGTACCTGAAGCTCCAATTGTTGGTACTGGTTTGGAAGAAAAAGTGGCACGCGATTCTCGTTCCATGATCAATGCAGAAGGCAATGGAACTGTGGTTTACGTGGATGCACGCGAAATTACAGTGAAATACGATCATGATGATAACGATGATTTGGTAAGTTTCACTGGTGATACTAAAACATATCCGTTAATTAAGTTCCGTAGAACAAACCAAAACTCTTGTATCAATTTACGTCCGATCGTAATGAAAGGTGATCGCGTTGTGAAAGGTCAGGTTTTATCAGAGGGATACGCTACCCAAGGTGGAGAATTGGCTTTGGGAAGAAACTTACGTGTAGCTTACATGCCTTGGCAAGGTTACAACTTTGAGGATGCGATCGTAATAAGCGAGCGCGTTGTTAAAGAAGATATGTATACCACCATCTACATTACAGAATATGAATTGGAAGTTCGTGACACCAAACGTGGTGAAGAAGAATTGACCAATGATATTCCTAACGTAAGTGAAGAAATGACTAAAAACTTGGATGAGAATGGATTGATTCGCATCGGAGCTGAAGTTAAAGAAGGTGATATTCTAATCGGTAAAATTACTCCTAAGGGTGAAACAGAACCATCCCCAGAAGAGAAACTTTTGCGTGCAATCTTTGGTGACAAAGCGGGCGACGTAAAAGACGCTTCATTGAAAGCATCTCCTGGAGCTCAAGGTGTTGTAATCTCTAAAAAGCTTTTCAGTAAAGCGAAAAAAGATAAAAATACTCGTTCGTCTGACAAAGCTCGTTTACAACGTATTGAGGATGATCATAGAAAAGAGTTGGGTGAATTGAAGGATGAATTGGTTAAGAAGCTATTTGCAATTGTGAATGGCAAAACGAGCCAAGGTGTATTCAATATGTATGGTGAGGAGTTGATCCCCAAAGGAAGTAAGTTTACTCAAAAGAACTTATTATCGATTGAATATACTAACGTTAACTATCAAAATTGGTTAGCTGATGAAGATAAGAATTCACTGATTGTCCGTTTGTTATCCAATTACATCGCTGTTTACAACGAAAAAGTTACTAATTTCAAACGTGAACAGTATTCTATTAGCGTAGGTGATGAATTACCAACTGGTATTCTTCAGTTAGCAAAGGTTTATGTTGCAAACAAGCGTAAGTTAAAAGTTGGTGATAAAATGGCGGGACGTCACGGGAATAAGGGTATCGTAGCGCGTATTGTGCGTGCTGAGGATATGCCATTCCTAGACGATGGAACTCCTATGGATATTGTATTGAATCCATTGGGTGTACCTTCTCGTATGAACTTGGGTCAGATTTATGAAACCGTTTTGGGATGGGCTGGTAAAGAATTGGGTGTGAAATTTGCAACTCCAATTTTTGATGGTGCATCTTTGGATGAAATTCAAGAATACACTCGTAAAGCGGGTATTCCAGATAATGGTTTGGTTTATTTGAATGATGGTTTAACAGGACAGAAATTCGACCAACCAACCACTGTAGGAGTGAGTTACATGCTGAAATTAGGTCACATGGTTGACGATAAGATGCATGCTCGTTCTATTGGTCCTTACTCGTTGATTACTCAACAACCATTAGGTGGTAAGGCACAATTTGGTGGACAGCGTTTTGGTGAGATGGAGGTTTGGGCACTAGAAGCATTTGGTGCATCGAACATCCTTCGCGAGATTTTGACCATTAAGTCAGATGATATCGCTGGTAGAGCAAAAGCGTATGAAGCTATTGTTAAAGGTGATAACATTACACAAGTTGGAACACCAGAATCATTTAACGTTTTGATTCACGAATTACGTGGATTAGGATTGGAAGTAACCTTTTTGGATTAACCCTGCATAAAAAGAAGAAATGCAAATTCAGAAAAAAAATCAAAAAATCGGAAGTAATTTCAGCAAAATCAGAATTTCGCTGGCTTCCCCAGAAACCATATTGCGTCGTAGCTTTGGTGAAGTAACCAAACCTGAGACCATTAATTACCGTAGTTACAAGCCAGAAATGGGCGGATTATTCTGTGAAAGAATTTTCGGACCTATCAAGGATTACGAATGTCATTGTGGTAAATACAAGCGTATCCGTTACAAGGGTATCGTTTGTGACCGCTGTGGTGTTGAAGTAACTGAAAAGAAAGTACGTCGTGAGCGTATGGGTCATATCAACCTAGTTGTTCCTGTGGCTCATATTTGGTACTTCCGTTCATTGCCAAACAAAATTGGTTATTTATTGGGTATTCCAACCAAGAAATTGGATATGGTTATCTATTACGAGCGTTATGTGGTTATACAATCGGGTATCGCAAGTAATGTAAATAATTTGGATTTGTTGACCGAAGAAGAGTATTTGGATATTTTGGATTCACTTCCAAAAGAGAACCAAATGTTGGAAGACAACGATCCAAACAAATTCATCGCAAAGATGGGTGCGGATGCTTTGGAAGATTTGTTGAAACGTGTTGATTTGGATAAATTAAGTTACGACTTAAGAATCCAAGCCTCAACTGAAACATCTCAACAAAGAAAGCAGGAAGCATTAAAGAGACTTAAGGTAATCGAAAGTTTCAGAAGTGCACAAAAAACAGGCGAAAACCGTCCAGAATGGATGATTATGCGTATGTTGCCTGTAATTCCACCTGAGTTACGCCCATTAGTTCCATTGGAAGGTGGTCGTTTTGCGACATCGGATTTGAATGATCTTTATCGTCGTGTAATCATTCGTAATAATCGTTTGAAGCGTTTGGTAGAAATCAAAGCACCAGATGTGATTTTACGTAATGAAAAACGTATGTTGCAAGAGGCGGTAGATTCCCTATTAGATAATACCCGTCGTGCATCAGCGGTAAAGAGTGAAGGTAACCGTCCATTGAAATCTTTGAGCGATATGCTTAAAGGTAAACAAGGTCGTTTCCGTCAAAACTTGTTAGGTAAACGTGTTGACTATTCTGGTCGTTCGGTTATCGTGGTAGGTCCTACCTTGAAATTGAACGAATGTGGATTGCCTAAGAACATGGCTGCAGAATTGTTCAAGCCATTCATTATCCGTAAATTGATTGAAAGGGGTATAGTAAAAACAGTAAAAACGGCTAAGAAAATCGTTGAAAAGAAAGATCCTGTAATTTGGGATATTCTTGAAAACATTTTGAAAGGTCACCCTGTATTACTTAACCGTGCTCCTACACTTCACAGATTGGGTATTCAGTCTTTCCAGCCTAAGTTAGTTGAAGGAAAAGCGATCCAGTTGCATCCTTTGGTTTGTGCTGGTTTTAACGCGGACTTTGACGGTGACCAGATGGCGGTTCACGTTCCATTAGGAAACGCGGCAATTGCTGAGGCTCAGTTGTTGATGTTGGCGAGTCATAACATCTTAAACCCTGCGAATGGATCACCGATTACGGTACCATCTCAGGATATGATCTTGGGATTGTATTACATCACCAAAGAACGCAAAGGAACCAAAGAACGTCCTGTTGTTGGTGAAGGTCTTACATTCTACGGAGCAGAAGAGGTTATTATTGCTTACAATGAAAAAAGAGCTGAATTGCATGCGCCTATTAAGTGTCGTGTGAGAGTAAAAGAAAACGGTGAATTGAAGTATAAGCTAATTGATACTACCGTTGGACGAGTATTGTTCAACCAGGTAGTCCCTGAAGAAGTTGGTTACATCAATGAATTGTTAAAGAAGAAGAACTTAAGAGATATTATTTCTGAGGTAATACGCGTATCAGGTGTTGCTGCTGCTGCTGATTTCTTGGATGATATTAAAAACTTAGGGTTCCACTATGCATTCCGTGGAGGATTGAGCTTTAACTTAAGCTATGTGAAAATTCCAGATCAAAAAGATGAATTAGTAACAAAAGCAATGGAAGAAGTTCGCGAAATTCAATCGAATGCTGACATGGGATTCATTACAAATAACGAACGTTACAATCAGGTAATTGACTTATGGACTCGTGTTAACAACCAGTTGGCTCGTGTTTTAATTACTGATCTTCAGAACGATGATCAAGGATTCAACCCAATCTACATGATGTTGGATTCTGGAGCTCGTGGATCTAAAGAACAGATTCGTCAGTTAGGTGGTATGCGTGGTCTGATGGCTAAACCTCAAAAGAGTAATGCTAGTGGATCTGGAGATACGATTGAAAACCCGATTATTTCAAACTTTAAAGAAGGTTTGAACGTATTGGAATACTTCGTATCTACACACGGTGCTCGTAAAGGTTTGGCGGATACAGCGTTGAAAACAGCGGATGCGGGTTACTTAACTCGTCGTTTGCATGACGTTGCTCAAGACGTTGTGATCATCGAACATGATTGCGGAACATTGCGTGGTATCAGCATGAGTGCGATTATTACGAATGACGAAATCACTGAATCGTTGTTTGATCGTATCTTGGGTAGAACTGCATTAGATGAAGTTCATAATCCTTCAACAGGAGAGTTGATTTGCACAGCAGGTCAAGAAATAACTGAAGAAGTTGCTCAAGCAATTGAAGATGCAGGAATAGAGGAAGTAGAAATACGCTCTGTATTAACTTGTGAAACCCTGGGTGGTGTTTGTGCAAGCTGTTATGGACGTAACCTTTCTACTGGTAGAATGGTACAAGCTGGAGAAGCTGTTGGTGTAATTGCCGCGCAGTCTATCGGTGAACCAGGTACACAGTTGACACTTCGTACGTTCCATACAGGGGGTGCGGCGTTAAACATTGCTGCTGAAAACACACTAGAAACTAAATACGAAGGTGTAATTAACTTTGATGGTATGCGCACAGTTACTAAGCAAGTAACTGATAACAATACAGGAGAAGTAGTTCCTACCGATATCGTATTGGGTAGATCCGGTGAAATTAGAATCCTAGATCCTAAATCAAAAACCGTAATTACAAGCTATAACATCCCTTATGGTGCTTCTTTAATGGTTAAAGAAGGTCAAAAAGTGAAGAAAGGCGAAGTATTATGTACTTGGGATCCATTTAATACGTTGATTATATCTGATATTGATGGTACCGTAGAATACGAAAACATCATTGAAGGTATTAACATGCGCGAAGAAGGGGATGATCAAACTGGTTTATCTGAATTGGTAATTACAGAATCTAAGGATAAAACTAAAGTTCCTGTATTCCGTGTGGACGATGGCGAAGGAAACGTTAAAATATTCAATATGCCGATGAAATCTATCTTGGTTGCTAAAAATGGCCAAGAAGTTAAAGCCGGTGATATCTTAGCAAAAATTCCTCGTTCAGCTACTCGTACTCGAGATATCACAGGGGGTCTTCCTCGTGTAACTGAGTTGTTTGAAGCTCGTAACCCATCTAACCCAGCAGTTGTTGCAGAAATTGATGGAGTTGTAACCTACGGTGTTTCTAAACGTGGTAACCAGGAAATTATCGTAACTTCTAAAGACGGTGAAGTGAAGCATTATCAAGTTTCATTGTCTAAGCATATCTTAGTGCACGATGGTGACTATGTACGTGCTGGACAACCATTGTCTGATGGAGCAATTACTCCACAAGATATTCTGCGTGTAGAAGGTCCTGCTGCTGTACAACGCTATGTATTGAATGGTATTCAGGAAGTTTACAACCTACAAGGTGTAAAAATCAACGACAAGCACATCGAAGTTATCGTTCGTCAGATGATGCAAAAGATGGAAGTAGTTGATCCAGGTGATACACGTTTCCTTGAAGGTGAAGCAGTGGATAAGTGGGTTCTTCAAAAAGAAAATGATTGGATTTACGATAAGAAATTCGTTACAGATGCTGGAGAAAGTGATTTAATGCATGCTGGTCAGATCGTTTCCTTGAAGGATTTACGTCAAGAAAATAGTGCTTTGCGTCGTCAGGATAAGAAGTTGGTTGAATTCCGTGATGCGGTTCCAGCTACTGCTACCCCGATTTTGCAAGGTATTACAAAAGCTTCTTTAGGTACTCAAAGTTTCATGTCAGCGGCATCGTTCCAGGAAACAACTAAAGTGTTGAATGAAGCAGCGATTTCAGGTAAAGTAGACGAATTAAAAGGATTGAAAGAAAACGTTATCGTTGGACATTTAATCCCTGCTGGTACAGGTATGCGCAGATTCGAAAATACAGTTACTGGTTCTCGTGAAGAATACGATCGTTTAATGGCGGCTAAAATGGCTGCAGATGACGAATAAGTAATTCAAACGAATTGATTAATCATAAAAAAGGGCTGCTTTTAAGCGGCCCTTTTTATTTTGTCGTGTTTTGTGGTGATTTATTCGTACTCAATTACACGGAGAGATGTGCAACTCAAAGGAACAATCCAGTAACATTACTTGATGTCCATTATGGTGTTAGATATGCAACTCAAAGGAAAATCTACAATCACAACTAGATGTCTGTTAGAGAATTAGTTGTTCAAATTCAATGGAGCAGTAATTCAGTATCACAGCAGGCAGATGCGTTAATTTGAAACGAAACTTGCTGATTGGTACTGTTCCACTAATTCACGATAGGAGCCATTTTTTTGCATCAGTTCATCATGTGATCCTTGCTCCTCAATTTCTCCTTGATTTAAAACTAAAATTGTATCACAATTTTTTATGGTACTTAAACGATGTGCAATTACAATGGCTGTGCGTCCTTTGAGAAGAATTTCTATCGCTTTTTGGATCATTTGCTCCGTTTGGGTATCCACCGAACTAGTAGCTTCATCTAGAATAATGATGTCTGGATTAGCGGCTAAAGCGCGAATAAATGATATCAATTGTCGCTGACCTGTAGAAAGTGACATACCTCTTTCCTGAACGTTATATTCAAATCCTCCGGGAAGTGCTTGAATAAATTCAAAAGCACCGATTTGTTTTGAAATATCTATAAGTTCTTTTAATGGAATGGTTGAGTTATTCAGGGTTAAGTTACTTTCAATACTTCCAGAAAATAGAAATACATCTTGCAGTACAAAGGCAATTTTTTGTCTTAATGAAGGTAAATGAAAATCGTTTATTAAGATATCGTCTATGCGGATTTCTCCTTTTTGATGATTGTAAAGTTGAGTAATTAAACTCGCAATGGATGTTTTTCCACTTCCTGTTTTACCTACTAATGCGAGAGACTCACCTGGACGTACAGAAAAGCTCAGATCATTTAATATCCAAGATCCTTCATTGTATCTAAAAAAAACATGATCAAATTCTATTTTCCCTTTCAGGTGTTTCGGAATTATTTTGCTCTTGGGGGATGAAATGTCTGTAGAAGAATTTAGGCCTGTAGCACTTGAATTTATTGCGCTGATCGGACTTGTATTGTGAGTTGAGTTTATGGAATTAGCTGAATTTGTTGTCTCGACTGAGCCTGTTGTGTAAGTTGAATGTTTTGGGTTAGCTGAATGAGTTGAATAGGCCGAATTATGATAATTTAGATCTTCAATATTTTCTTTGTCGTCAATTAAATTAAAAATACGCTCTGCTGCTACGACACCCATTTGAATATTATTGAATCGGTCTGCAATTGCACGAATGGGTCGAAAGAACAAGTTTACGAACATAATGAATGCTGTTATTGCACCCAATTGAATTTCAAAATTGAATAATAAAATAGTACCGTAACCAATAATTATTGCAAAAGCAAGTGCAACCAATACTTCTACAATAGGGAAAAAGATACTGTAATAAAAAACACTTCGAATATTAGCATCACGATGTTTTTTGTTGATTTCTTGAAATTGATAAAATTGGCGGTCTTCCTGATTAAAGATTTGAACGGTCGACATTCCTGTAATTCGTTCTTGAAGAAATGCGTTGAGAGCAGAAACTTGATTTCGAACATCCTGAAATGTATCGCGAATACCTTTACGGAATTTATTAGCACTATAGAGCAATAAGGGAATAACTAATAAGGTCGCAAGTGTCAACTTCCACGATATATATAGCATGGCGCTAAGTATCGCTATAATTTGAACCAAATCGCCCAAAATAGTAATTAAACCGCTTGAAAATAAATCAGTAATGGTTTGGATATCAGAAACACTACGGGTAACCGCGGTTCCGACAGGTGTTTTATCGAAAAACCTTAATTTCAAGCGAATTAGATGATTATAAACAAATTGACGTAATTGCAGTACGATATTTTGTGCAATCTTTTCAGATAAAAAGGAGTTAAAGAATCCTAAAACCGTTTGAACCAATAACCAAATTATTAGAATAGCAATCCAGAAATTTAAAAGATTAAACTGTTTAGAAACGATTACATCATCAATGATGATTTTATACAAATATGGTTGAAGGGCTGTAAGTAACGATTGTATCAATGTAAAAACCACAGCCAGCAATATTTTAGATTTTTGATTGGAAGCCAAATTCAGTACTTTGAGCAATAGTTTCCATTGAGAAGATTTTTGTGACGTGGATGATTTAGACATTGGGGTGAATATTATGCAAATTTACGAGTTCTAATTGGTAAGCATCCTCCGTGTAACCGTGTTTTTGTGTAAAACTTTTGTATCTGTTGAATTTGGTGGTGCAAGCAGACTATAGCTATTATTGTAGTATGGTTCGACACATCGCAATTGCCGGTAATATAGGTGCAGGTAAAACTACATTAACTAATTTATTGGCAAAACATTACGATTGGGAAATTCAATTAGAAGATATGGATGAAAATCCGTACATCTCCGATTTTTATGAAGATATGCAGCGCTGGAGTTTTAATCTTCAAGTGTACTTTCTAAATACTCGTTGGCAACGTATTCAAGAAATTAGAAACGGAAAGAAAACCGTAATTCAGGATCGTACCATTTATGAGGATGCATACATATTTGCTCCAAATTTACATTCAATGGGATTGATGTCGAGCCGTGATTTTGAAAACTATACTCGTTTGTTTGAAAATATCAAACACCAAATCCAGCCACCTGATTTGCTTATTTATCTTAGGGCTGGAATACCTAAATTAGTAGACCAGATCCAAATGCGTGGAAGAGATTATGAAGATGCTATTCGTTTGGATTATTTGAAGCGCCTTAATGAACGCTATGAAGCTTGGATTGGAGAATACAAACTAGGTCCTTTGTTGGTATTTAACGTAGACGACATGAACTTTCAGGAAAATCCGGAAGATTTGTCGAAAATAATTACGCAAGTAGAGAGTACCTTGAACGGATTGTTCTAATTTCCGTAAATTAGCGGACTATGGTATTTGGACAACCTCATTTTCTTTGGGCTTTGGTCCTACTTCTGATACCTATTATTGTACATTTACTTCAGTTCAAAAAGCAAAATGTATTTTATTTTCCTGGCGTTTTTCGGTTGGTAGAAATACTCAAAGTTTCGGAACGCAAACGAAACATTAAACGTTGGCTAATTCTTGCATCCCGATTATTGGCTTTTCTTTTTTTGGTGCTCTATTTTGCTGATCCACAGTGGAAAAAAGAAACTCAATTAAGTTCAAGTTCATCTCCAAAATATATTGTTTTTATTGATGCTTCACCTTCTATGCACATCAATCAGAATGGTAGTATTCCATTGCAAGAGGCAAAGAATAAAGCGATTGAGTGGGTAAGCAGTTTGTCAGAAAATGCAGAAATCATGGTTGTGCATGATTTGAATAAAGCGTCAATAAATTCTTGGAATTCAAAAGCTAATTCAATCAATAAGATACGATCGATTCAAGGAATTACTTATCCATATTCCATCAAACAAATTTATCAAACCATTGAACCAGTACTGAATTCAAATCATTTGAATTCAGCAAAATGGGTTGTTTTTACGGATGCCTATGTTGATTTTTTCGAGGGATTGAAAACGCTTCCTTCAAGCAATACAATCGTTTCCATTGTAAAGATTGCAAGCAAGAAAATTGAGAATTTTTCATTGGATACAGCATGTTTGAATTCTACAGGTCAGAAATTCAGAGTTAAAGTTTCTCGAAATAGTTTAAGTGATAATTCTACAGTGGTTAATCCAGAAGCCCAGAGTAGCTCAGCCATGGTGCTGAAATTAATTGCAGATAACAAAGTACAATCGATCCAAAATTTGGAATGGAAAGAAGATGAAATTTCAAAATGGTTGGAATTTGATATGATTCAATATCTTGAACAGGGATATAAATTTGAACTATCCGAAGATGAGTTTAATTCAGATAATGTCCTCTTTGCTCATTTCCCTAATAGGATTGCTCGAAAGGTGTTTTGGGCTGAAGGTTCTAGAATATCCTCTTTGGAAAAACTAATTAGAATACAGCCTAATTATTTTGAAAAGAGAACTATCCAGGATGCCAATGGATTGGAAGAAGGTATATCGATGTTGTTTCCGTTGAAATCAATTCGTAATTGGGATCAAATTGAGCCTTGGGTAAAAAATGAAAATCGAATATTGATTTATCCAGAAAACGGTGGTTTAGACAAACTGTTTATGGGTAAATGGATAGATGCGAGGAACCAAGAATTACGCCTATCTTCTCAAGGTTTGAATGAACCATTATTCAGAAGTGCATTTGCTGACGAAATTAAAAGGGAAGTTCTATTACCAACTGTTGCACGTTATTTTCAGTTAGATGAAAAGGAAAAATCTAATATTCAAGTTCATTTAACTTTGAGCAATGGTGAACCATTTTTGATTTCTCGAAATATCAATTCAGGTACCGTATTTGTCGTATTAAGTGATTCGAAAAATGGATTAATGGATTTCGAAAGAAGCACCTGGTTTACTCCATTGTTATCTGAGTTATTATTAGACAGGAACAATGAGTTAGGTAGCATTTATGGGGAGATTTTTTCTTCTAAATCCCTTGTTTTGCCAACAAATACTGGGTTTGATTTGCAAAGGCCAGTAACTCTCAAGAACAATTCGGATTTTCAATTAACAACCGGATTACAGCTTTCTTCGGGTCGATTAGCTTTGGCAATGGATTTTGATCACAACGAATCGGGTTTTTTCGAGTTGCAGGACCAACAGCAAAAAATGATATTGGGGTTAAACATACCTAGGAGGGAAAAGAGCTTTGAATCCATAAATGAATCCATCAAATCGGAATTGAATCGAAGAAAGTGGAATTGGTATGATGCAAATAATAATGAATGGAGGAAACTAAGTGTAAACGATGTGAATTCATGGTTTGATTTTTTAGTGTATTTAATAATCCTGTTCTTTTTAACTGAAACGATTTTGATCATGCCTTGGTTTGCCCTAAAAGAAGTAAATTCGCAGAACCAATCATGAAGCAATCGTTACTGATTAGAAATGCAATCATTCTGGATTCGCAGAGCGAATGGAATGGAAAAAAAGTAGATATTTTTGTTGTAAATGGTCTAATCTCTTCTATTGGAGAAGGTCTTTCCGTAGAAACAGATTTAATTTATGATGCAAACAGCAGCACCATTACTCAGGGTTGGTTGGATCTATTTGGTATTTGTCCGGATCCAGGTGAAGAATTCAAGGAAACCCTTTCTTCGTATTCTCTCGCTGCACAACAAGGAGGTTTTACGCATGCTATAGCTTTGTGTGGATCACATCCCCAGCCATCAACAGCTGCTTCTATTCGAAGTATTTTGGATCGTCAGCGGTTGAATCAGGTGCAAATAATGGATGTAAACCAGAGTTTACATCCCCCGAGAGAAAAATTTAATTGTGAAATACTTCCATTGGGTTTGGCTTCAGAGGATGGAAAAGGGTTGGAGTTATCAGATATGTCTGAGCTAATTGATGCTGGCGCAATTGCTTTGTCAGATGGAATAAATGGGGGGATGAGTTCTGCCTATTTATCCAAGGCATTTGAATACGCGAAGATGCTAAATGCCACCATAATGGTGCATCCTTTTGATCGGAAGATGGTAAAAGGAGCTGAAATTCATGAGGGTATGGTTAGTGTGAATTTAGGAATGAAAGGTATTCCTGTTGCTGCTGAAACCAGTTCATTGTTTACCATAATTGAAATATCTGAATGGTTGGATACTCCAGTTGTAATTCAAGGAATAAGTTGTGCCCGTTCGGTTCAAATTATTCACGATGCAAAGAAAAGAGGAGTGAAAATAAAAGTGTTAGTTCCCGTTATAAATCTTCAATTCAACCATGAAGTACTTCAGGATTTTGATGAAACGTATAAGGTTTTACCACCGTTACGAACGGAAGAAGATCGCTTAGCTCTTATCGAAGGTTTAATGAATGGAACAATCGACGGGGTTTTTAGTAATCATACTCCGGAAGATGTTGAGAATAAAAAACTGGAATTTGCGTATGCTCATTTTGGAGCGGCAACCTTACCAGCGTTTGCACATTTGGCGTTGAATGGCTTAAACAGTAAACAACAAGAAATTATGATTGAAGTGCTAACGCGAAGAAATAGAGAGGTTTTGGGATGGGAATGCAATAAATTCGAAGTTGGTCAACCTGCCAATTTTACAGTTTTTTCTAATACCAATAGCGTTTTAAAATCCAAATCATTAGCCTATAATGCCGTTTTAAAGAATTCGGAATGTTCCGTAACTGTACTTGCAACGGTATTAAACGGTCAACTAATCGAAAATAAATGACCATGAAACAACAAAACTTTATCGAATTTTTTAAGCGTCCATCGGTTTTTCACGGGATGCTTACCGGACTGTTGATTTTGGCAGCAAAATTCGTATTCTATGTTTCCCATCATTGGGAGTATGTTCATTCTCCTAGTTTTCCGTATTTGTCGTTTTTATTGATGGCTATTTCAATTTTTATGGCGGCTAATGCTGAAAAGAAGATTTTTGGTTCAACTTTTACCTATTGGAAAGCTTTTGTTTCCGGAGTAATCGTAATCTCTGCAACGGTAATTATTTCCTTATTGGCGGATCAAATTTTATATAGAATCATCGATACTTCATTGAAAGAGCAAACCATTGCAATTCAAATGGAGATGTTTCAAGAAGGAATAGCCAAGGTAAACGTATTTAGCAACGAACAAAAAGATCAGATGATTGAAGAAATCAAAAAAAGTGATCCTTCTTCATTTTATAACTTTTTTATGGGCATCGTGGTAAAAGTATTCTTTAATAGTTTGTTTTTACTCATCATTGCTTTGTTTACGCGACAAAAAGCCGATAAAAATCAGTGGTTGCACGAATGATTCAATTTAGGTGCTATCCAACAGTTTAAACCATGTCATTTATTAAGGAAATCCAAAGTCCTCAAAATGCCCGATTTAAATATTGGGTGCAACTTCTGGAAAAAAATAGAAGTCGCAAAAAAGAAGGTGTTTTTTTGTTGGAAGGTTTTAAAGAATTAGAATTAGCTCTTCGTTCGGGTTATGTAGTAAAGGAGATTATTTATTGTCCAGAACTAACATCCCCCGAAATAATTGAAGAATTTTTAATTCAATGGACAACAACCGGTCTTGCTTTGGACCGCATTGAGGTAACTCATGCATTATTCAAAGAAGTGGCTTATCGCAGCGATGTTTCTAATGTAGTAGCATTAATTGAACAAAAAGACCATAGAATTGAACGATTTGAATTGAAACCAACCGGTGTATATTTAGCGGTAGAATCGGTGGAAAAGCCCGGTAATTTGGGCGCAATTTTACGATCTGCTGATGCGTCAGGTATAGAAGGTGTGTTGGTTTGCGACGAACGCGTGGATATTTATCATCCCAATGTGCTGCGAAATAGTTTGGGATGTGCGCTAACGGTTCCGGTGGGCGTAGGTAATAATGAAAGTGTTTGGAAACGTATAGCTGAGGTAGGTTTGGAGTTAAAAACTACTTTTATGGAAAATTCAACATCCGTTTATGAGTCGAATATTCACCAAGGTTGTGTTTTGTTGGTAGGTACAGAGCACGATGGAGTATCGGAATTTTGGCGAAATAAAGGTTCCAACATTAATATCCCAATGATGGGAAAGATCGATAGCCTAAACGTATCTGTGGCTGCTTCAATTTTGATGTATGAGTCATTGAGACAACGTAACTTCAAAAATTAAACTGCCGAATTTAAATCGCGATATCTGCGGTTTCATGAATAGATTGTTTATTTTTGGGGATGCAACTAACCGTTTTAGGTGCTGGAAGAAGTGCCGGATTTCTTATTGAATATTTGACAGAATTGGTCATCGAACGAAATTTCCCCTGGATTTGGGTAATTGATCGTGCTCCATTTTCTGGATTTTCAATGAAAGAAGAATTAAAAGATCACGTGAATTGGTTAGTGGCTGATTTAGATGATGATGCTTTTTTGGATAATGTAGTTGAAACGTCGGATATCGTAGTTAGTTTACTTCCAGTGGCTATGCATTTGAAGGTAGCAAAGTTGTGTTTGAAGCATGGAAAACATTTAGCTACAGCTTCTTATGTTTCTGATGGAATGAAAGCCTTGCATTCAGAAGCAGAATCCAAGGGATTGGTTTTTTTAAATGAGATGGGCTTGGACCCTGGGATAGACCACCTTTCATCGTCTGAAATGTTGAAGGAAATTAATCAATGGGGTGGAGAAGTAGCGGGTTATGAGAGTTACTGCGGTGGATTAGTGAACTCTGAGTCTGAAAAGAATCCGAATCCTTGGGGATATAAATTTTCTTGGAATCCGCGAAATGTGGTTTTAGCAGGTCAAGGAGGCGATAGCGTTTGGCTTCAAAACGGAACCGTATGTCGAGTGGAACCGTTGGATCTTTTTAAACATTCAAAAATCATTAAAATACCTGGAAGCAATGCCACTGAATTAGATGCTTATCCAAATCGTGATAGTTTGAATTATCGCGAAATTTACAAGCTTAACACGGCTAAAACCTTAGTAAGAGGTACTTTGCGTAGAACTGGGTATTGCGCTGCTTGGCAGTGTTTGGTGGATGCAGGGTTTACATCCCCTGAAAAAAATAGAGTAATTCAGGGTTCTCATTGGTTTTATAACATTACCGGTTTTAATAGATCTGAAGAATGGACGGCGGGATTGTTTGCTGCTCAAAAAATTGATGAACTCACTCGTTTTAAGTTGGACTTTTTAAGTTTGGATGAAGGAATTCATCTTGAAAATGAAAGCAATGCGGATGTATTAGAACGAATATTGGTAGACAAATGGAGGTTGGAGGAATCCGATAGAGATGAAGTGATTATGTATCATTCTATCAAGTATTTGATGAATGAGCGGTGGTATAGAATGTCGAGTGTTATGACCTTGGTCGGTGAAGGTAACGGACGAACAGCCATGGCTAAGAGCGTTGGTATTACGTTAGCCTTAGGAGTTGAGTTGTTGATAAATAATGAGATAGCCCAGCGAGGTGTCGTTGTTCCTATTTTTCAGCCTTGGGGATTGAAAGTATTGGATAAATTAAAGAAATTTGGAATAGAATTTGAAGAGTTTATCGAATTAAATCCTCAATAAACCTAGTTTTTTCCACAATAAATGGGTGGAAGTATACAAATATTGTAATTTTGATCGACCATGAAAAAAATCATCTTCTCTCTAATCTGTATCATGTGCAGTATCCAAGCTGTTTCAGCCCAAAAAGATACTCTTTCACGCGATACTATTGTTTTTTCTAAACTTCTTGACGGACATAAGGCTCAGATGGAGGCAGTGGCATTTTCGAGTGATGGGAGTTGGATTGCTTCGGCAGGTTGGGATAATGAAGTTCGCTTATATAAGCTGGATTCCGTAAGTTTTGGTGTGTTTACTCGTTCTTTTGGGGGACACAGGGGAGCTATTACCACAATTGCAATCCAGCCAGGAAATAAGCATTTGGTTTCTGGATCACGCGACAATACATTTAATATTTATGATTTGCAGAGTGGCAAAATTGTATTTACGGGAAGGGATCATATTAGTGCTGTTACTCGTGTTTTATTTGACCCAAGTGGAAGGTATTTGATGACATCTTCTTTGGATAAAACCATTCGAATTTACGATATGGATAGTTTGAGTAATTATCGAAAGAAACCGGTGGTTATGACCTATTCTAGACCAATAAATGATTTTGCTTTGTCGCCAGCTAAGTTCAAATTCATGGTGGCATCAGATGCTTCCGTAGTAGAGCAAGTGGGTATGAATGGTAAAAGCAGTCGTGCATTCGCTGGTCACACTGCCAAAGTGAATTGTTTAGCTGTTTCCAATGATATGAAATGGATGGCAACAGGTAGTGATGATAAAATGATTCGTTTATGGAACCCCAAAACTGGATTGTTTGTAAAAGAATTATCGGGACATACTTGGAAGGTTACTTCTTTAAATTTCAGTTCGGATGGTCGATATTTGGTAAGTACCTGCAATAATGGAGAAGTGAAGATTTGGAATGTAGAGACGGGATTGGAGGTTGCAGAGTTGCCAAGTTCTGGTAATAATGCTCGCCAAGCAGTATTTGCACCGAGTATGAAGTACATTGCATTGGCTACATTTCAAACAGGTACACTTTTTGGTGCCAATTTGTATAAAACTCCTTATGCCGTTTATGTAAAACCGGTTAAAGGTAAGGTTGCTCCTGCCAAAGGTGGAACTAATGGAAAGGGAAGTCCTGCAAAAAGTGGTTCTGCAGGAAAAACTGTTAAAGGAAGTTCAACCAGCACTACCGGAAAAGGTACTACAGGAAAAAGCAATTCGGGATCGAACAGTGCTACCGTGAATAAGTCAGCTGCTGGTTCTACAAAGAAGAAATGATTGAAAGAGTTTGAATATTACAGATAAAAAGATATTGATATTATGAGTACTGAAAATAAGAATGGAGAAGCATTAAACAGTAGTAAAGCACCAGAGCCGGTTGGATTGTATCCACATGCTCGACGCGTAGGGAATTTGCTTTTTTTAAGTGGCGTGGGTCCGAGAGAAAAAGGTACAAAAAAGATTCCAGGAGTAGAATTAGATGATCTTGGGAATATCACAAGCTACGACATCGAAACTCAATGCAGAAGTGTGTTTCAGAATGTAAAATGGATTCTTGAAGATGCAGGTTCTTCTTGGGAGAATATTGTTGATGTAACCGTGTTTTTAACCAATATGAAGGATGATTTCAAAACCTACAATCGTTTGTGGGCAGAGTACTTTGCTGAAAATCCTCCTTGCAGAACGACCATCGAAATTAACTGCTTGCCTACTCCAATTGCCATTGAATTGAAAGTAATTGCAACTATTTGATTGTAATTGAAAATCATATTGATGACTTTCTGTATTATTTGACTCATAATCGCCGTATGAGCCCGCATACTTGCAGGGCTTATGAAAGCGATTTAACCCAGTTCGTTGTTTTTCTAAACACCCTTGGATTAAAGGATGTTTCGTTGATTAAATCCATACACATTCGTTCTTGGGTAATGGACTTGATGAAGGCTGATGTAACTGCTAGGAGCGTGAATAGAAAGCTTTCTACCCTGAGAGCTTGGTTTAAGTTTTTGCGAAATCAACAGATCATAACTTCAGATCCTATGTCGAAGGTGATTTCACCTAAAACACCCAAGCATTTAGTTAAGGATATACCTGCTACAGATTTAAGAGATATGTTTGATCGGTTTCCTTGGGATGAAATGTCGGAAGGGAAACGAGATAAACTATTAATGTTAATGTTGTATACTACAGGTATGCGACTCTCTGAATTGATACAATTAAAGTGGGCTGATGTAGATTTTTATCGAATGTCGTTGCGTGTATTAGGGAAGAGAAATAAAGTAAGAGAAATTCCATTACACGATGAATTGATGACTTTGTTGAAAGAGTTTTCGGATAGCAAAGAAGGTTTGATTTTTTACCGTGATTCAAGCAAAATGGAAGCTGCAATGTATCCGATGATGGTGTATAGAATTGTTAATCATTATCTGAAATTGTTTTCTCACGCTTCAAAAACGAGCCCACATGTGTTGCGACATTCCTTTGCAACGCATATGTTGAATAATGGGGCAAATTTAATGGCAATTAAGGATTTGTTGGGACATGCTAATTTGTCAGCAACTCAAGTATACACAAAGAATTCATTTGATAAATTGAAGAAGATTCATCAGTTGCATCCTAGAAGGTAAAGGGTTGTGAGTTTAGAGTTGGAGTTGTGAGTGGACCTTGAGTAAATATTCCAGAAGTATTAATTTGTAATTTTAGGGCAGTTGGAAGCAAGTGGAAGTATGTACTGAAAGTTAAAGTTTCAGAAGGAAGAGGGTGGTGAAACTTGAGAAAACTGAGTGAAATAACAAAAAAAGGCTGCAAGCGCAGCCTTTTTTTGTTATGCAGTAGAAGAGTCTACTGTTAGTAATAGATTTTTGGTTTATAAAACTGTACAAGAAACTGGATTAAACTCGCTTTCGCAAAGATTAACCTTGGAATTCTTGTGACTGTAGTTTTTGCTTGTAAACCGCACGCAATTTTTGCATTCTTTTGGTGATGCAAGGTTTTTCGAAGGCTTGACGGCTACGCAATTCTTTTACTACTCCAGTTTTTTCAAATTTCTTTTTGAACTTTTTAAGTGCTTTTTCTAGCGACTCACTTTCTTTAACGTTTATTAAGAGCATGTCTTTTCTTGATTATTCGTTTTTTAGGATTGCAAATGTACGAAAATTTTCGAACAAAAACAATATTAATCTTTTAAAATAGCACGGCTGATTACCAGTTTTTGAATTTCGCTGGTACCTTCACCAATGGTACATAGTTTACAGTCGCGGTAGAACTTCTCTACAGGGAAATCTTTGGTGTATCCATATCCTCCAAAAATTTGAACAGCTTCATTTGCGCAATACACGCTCACTTCGGAAGCATAGTATTTCGCCATAGCGCTTACTTTGTTCACATTTAAGCCGTTGTTTTTTAAGTGACAGCTTTCTTGAATTAACAATTCTGCAGCTTCAATACGGGTAGCCATATCCGCCAATTTAAATGCAATTGCTTGGAACTGACTGATGGGTTTGCCGAATTGTTCTCTTTCTTTAGAATATTTAAGAGCTGCTTCATAAGCACCTTTAGCGATTCCTAGGCTTAAGGCTGCAATAGAAATTCTTCCACCATCGAGTACTTTCATCGCTTGAATGAAGCCATCGCCAATATTTCCCAGAATGTTTTCTTCGGGAACGCGACAATCTTCAAAAATCATTTCTGCAGTTTCGGAAGCACGCATTCCTAATTTATTTTCTTTTTTACCTCCTTTGAAACCAGGTGTTCCACGTTCTACTACAAAGGCAGTAATTCCGTGAGAATCCAACAAATCTCCAGTTCTAGCTAATACAACTGCGATATCACCAGTAATACCATGGGTGATCCAGTTTTTTGCTCCATTGAGGACCCATTCGTTACCGTCTTTTTTAGCTACGCATTTCATGCGCAGAGCATCGGAACCAGTATTGGCTTCAGTTAATCCCCAAGCACCAATCCATTCAGCTGTAGCTAGTTTAGGTAACCATCTCTTTTTTTGTTCTTCGTTTCCGAATTGCATGATATGACCTGTGCATAGGCTATTGTGCGCCGCCATACTCAAGCCAACGCTTCCACACACTTTAGCTAGTTCTTCAATACCAGCTGCATATTCGTAATATCCAAATCCTGAACCGTTGTATTGTTCAGGTACCAACATGCCCATCAAGCCTAGTTCACCTAAAGCTTTAAAGACATGAACTGGAAATGTTTGTGATTCATCCCATTCCATCATATCTGGACGGATGTGTTTTTCTGCAAAATCACGCACAGTTTGGCGAACCATGCTCACACTTTCATTTTCTTGGAAATTCATATTCAGCGCGAAATTAATGCACAAAACCCATCTTAGAAATTATTTGTGTAAGGAATATCAATAATTTGACGAACGAACTAAAAAACAGTATTAAATTTAACCGTCTTTTAGCAAGAAATTGAATTATTCACGCTTTCATGAATCTGAATTTATAAATGACTCATCACAATAAAAATTCAATCACACTAATCAAAATTCAGGTAGGGTATAAGTCTTGTTTTGTCGTTAGCAGAAAGAAAAGAATTACTTTTAAAATCTTCTATTGTTAATTTTGGATGTGCTTGTATGTATTTCCAAACCCACTGGGCATTAGCTTTTCCAATGTAAGGATGTCGGTACAAGTCTTTGATTGTCAATCCAGAGCGCGGGATTTTTAAAATCTGCTTTTGAGAATTTTGGGTATGGAATTGTACATTGGGTATTTGTAAAATCAAACTATCTATGCGATAAATCTCCAATAGCTGAAAAGGGGAAACATATCCACCAAGCCGTTCTCTATATCGTATTATTTTTGAAGCCGTTATGGGTCCAATTCGAGGTAATGACTCTAAAAATGTGCTGTCGCAATTGTTTAAGTCAACGTGGTGTATCTGGTTGGAAATAATGTGATTAGAGGAGTTTTTGGTGGTTAAAAGTGGGTGCATGAGAAAGAAGGTGTCTTCGGGTGATACTGGTTGAAATGAGGAGGATCGGGTAACAGTGTTTGTTTTAGCATTTTTGTTCCAAATTTTTTCCTGTTTGGATGCAGTTAATTGTCGAACAAATTGGCTGTCAGAATGATTAAATTCAGCACATTCAATAATTCCCTTAATAATCCATTCCTGTCGATTTGTGATTTGAGAATGAATTACTTTAGTTATTAAAATTGTGGACATGAATATCCAAATCAGGGCATTGATGTGAGGTTTTCTGAGAGATTCGAAACGATAATTTTGGATATTGGACTTCAATAACAAATTAAAAGGCCTGACAAGTGATTTTGGTGCCTTAATTCTATTTAAACGAGAACTCTGCAAACTCAGTAGCACTGCAGTAGATTTTTTCCATAATGAATATTTTTTCCCTAAGGAATATACTGTAAAGTAGATTTTCTTGAACCCATTCATGGGAGCAAAATTCCATGCGATTATGGATCTTTCCTAGACGAATAATGCAAATCAAAGAATGACTATTTGCGGAATTTCCATAACAGTTTTAAGAAAAAAATATAAGAAAACGATTTTTTAGATTTTGGGAATCAGGCACTGGCATTAATTGCAAATCTAGAAATGAAGATTTGCGAAAATCAATTTTGAAAGTTGGTTAACAACAAATTTAAGATTATAAATTCTGGTGTGATGATCAATATTTAATGATCAATAATCAAATGTTCAATGAGCAATGTGCAATTATCAATGAGCAATGATCAACGCAAAATGATCAATATTTGATGTTCAATGATCAATGTGCTATAACAAAAACTACTGGAATTTTGCCAAATTCTGGAGTGTTTTTCTTCCATTGAGCTACGGTTAAGGTTCGAATGGATTGGTCGGTAGTGTGTAATCCGGCAGCCACACACAGTTTGGTGTTGTCATTCAATGTTTTAAGTAAAAATCGCAATGTTTTATCGGTTCTGTATGGTGTTTCAATAAAAATATGTGCATACTTTTTTAAAGAACTTTGATGAAAATCCTTGTGCCAGATTCTGATGGCATCTTCTTTTAAAGGGAAATAACCATGGAATACAAATTGTTGACCGTTGAACCCACTACCTTGTAAGGCCATAATAATGCTGTTCGGTCCTAGTAATGGCACGACATTCCAATTTCGTTTTTGGGCCCACATTACTACTTTATTACCAGGATCCGCAACACAAGGTAAGCCAGCTTCCGAACATAATCCAATTTTTTCAGAAGCACTGTTTTGATCTAAAAACTGTTCAATATCTTTTTGTTCTGTATGAAACGATAATTCAAGAATATTCAATTCATCGATTACGATTCCTAAACCTAAAGCACTGATATATCTACGAAGTGTTCTTGCATTTTCAGCTACCCAGATTTTTGTGGATTTTAATTCATTTTTGAAGTATTCAGTTTCAAATTGACTTCCACTTAGTTCCCCTATGGGCAAAGGAAAAAGCAACAGGCTTCCAGTTTTAAATGACATTTTGCAAAAATCGCAATAAAAAATTGAACAATCATCGTTGGTTTTGGCAATCTTGACTAAAAAGAAACAGAGCATGTGAAATACAAACCGTAATTTTGCAATGTGAGTTTTTTGAAAAAATTACAGGATCGTTGGAAGGTGGAATCTACTCTGCAGGTGGTTTTAATTCTAACGGTATTTGCTTTAACTGGAACAACCATAGTTTACCTGAAAGGGTTTCTGAAGCCCTATATTGGAGACGCTTGGTGGATTGATATCGTTTACTATATAGCTATCTTGCCTGTATACAATTTGGTGCTATTGATTTACGGATTCTTATTTGGTCAAGGCAATTATTTCTGGAATTTTGAAAAGAAGTTCTTTAATAGAATTTTAGGTAAGAAAAATCAACATAAATCATGATTTCAAAAGAGCAAGTACTTAATGCCTTGTCGAATGTAGACGATCCAGATTTAAAAAAGGATATTGTTACACTTGGAATGGTGGAGAATCTCGAAATTTCCGAGAATAAGGTGAAATTTGATTTAGTGCTAACCACCCCAGCTTGTCCCATGAAAGATATGTTGGTAAACGCGTGCCATAATGCCATCAAATACATGGTTGATTCTCATGCTGAAATATTTGTTAACGCCACCAGCAGAGTTCAAAAGAATCATCGAGATTCCGATGCGCTACCCAATGTTAAACATTTGATAGCTGTGGCATCTGGGAAAGGAGGAGTTGGAAAAAGTACTCTTTCCGCAACCTTGGCTCTAGCATTAAAAGAGACGGGAGCAAAAGTGGGTCTGTTAGATGCTGATATTTACGGTCCAAGTGTGCCAACTTTATTTAACGTACATCAATCCCCCGAAATGATTGAAAAAGACGGTAAATCTTGGATGATACCGATAGAATCACATGGAATTAAACTCTTGTCTATTGGGTTTATGACGGCTCCAGGTCAAGCTGTAGTTTGGCGCGGTCCAATGATTTCTAGTGCTTTTCGTCAATTTATTAATGATGTGGAATGGGGTGAACTGGATTACTTGATCGTAGATTTACCTCCAGGTACAGGTGATGTGCAAATTACATTATCTCAACAAGCACCATTAACGGGAGTTGTTTTAGTAACTACTCCTCAAGAAATGGCATTAACCGATGCCCGCAGGGCAGTAGATATGTTTCAATTGGATGCAATAAAAAAGCCAATAATTGGTGTGGTAGAAAATATGTCATACTTCACTCCCGACGACGCACCAGATAAGAAATACCGAATTTTTGGAGAAGGCGGAGGTGCCAAAATTGCAGCAGAATACAACCTGAATTTTTTGGGTGAATTGCCTTTAAATCCAAAAGTAATGCAACATGCAGACACTGGTAAATGGGATTTTACTTTACCAGAAATGTTGCCATATATGAAAGTGGCTCAGGAAATCGCTCGCACTGTAAGTGTAATGCAGCGTCAATAAATCATTGAAATAACTATCTTTGTAAAAATGCAACTTTCAAATCAAATAGAAGAAGTTCTTGATACCATACGTCCTTATTTGCATGCTGATGGGGGCGATGTTGAACTGGTGGAGATTTCAGAAACAAAGGATGTGGTACTTCGACTTACTGGGAACTGCAGCAGTTGCTCTATGAGCGAAATGACTATGACTGCTGGAATTGAAGAAAGTTTAAGACGCGCCATTCCTGATCTCGGACAAATAAAAGCAGTAAAAGAGGGAGCTCATTAATTACTAGAGCTAATTGAACTTTTGTGTATGTTTTGGTCTTCTTTCACAAAAATTGATCAAAACAGAAATCAATCGATTTCTCCTAAAGAAATTGAGCAACTTCAGTTTTATCAATTGCTCGGCATTCCATTACCTGCATTAGTTTTAGGCTTTATAGGTTTGAAAATTTGCTTTGTTAATCAATGTGGCCTTGCACAATTGCCTGGGTTTAATTTTTGGAAACTTATTTCCGTTTGGGCGTTGAGTTCGGGAGCACTTTTTATTTACAGCATTGACTTTATTTGGGACTGTAGGGAGTGGAAACGAAAAGGCCATTCCACGAAAATGTTTTGGACTTATGTGTCGTGGGGCTGGCTAGGTCTTTCCATTATTATGGGATTCACCTTGAGTGCTATGTTGATTAATTTAATGGGCTTCGCAGAACTTTATGATTTGTTGATACGGTTGCTTGGGAATCAATATGTTCAATTTTTACTTTTTTCATTAGTGCTTTATGGAACCATCATTAGTGTGATTAAATCCCTAAAATGGATGATGGTTTTACTACTTCCGCTGGTTGTTTCAATGAGTATAACCTTTCCTATTTACAGTTATCCAGATTATATTCAATCGGTACCCGATAATTTTAAGTGGACACATGTTTTTAATGGATCCATTTTCCCGGTTAGTATGTTTGCAATTTTCTCACTTAATGTACTTTTGGTGCAACGGTTTGAAATTCCCAAAGACCGAACTTTAAGTAACTATAATATTTGGATTAACTTACCCATTATTGCGCAAATTTTGTGGTGGTTAATGGTCATTTTATTTGTATTGATGTGGATTTGGAATATAAATAAGCCATTATTTGATGTGACTTGGGGGGAATGGCTAATCGTTTCGCTGTATTTGGGGATGTATGGACTCGGCACAACGGTTCAAACTCCCTTCGAAAAAATTAAAGGTATAACCTGGTTACGAACATCGGGATATCGGTTCTTGGTAGATTTTTTATTGTTGGGGATGGTTTTGAGGTAGAATATCCCTCAAAAATCTGTTTAAAGTGGTTAAAAATGCTTACTGAAATATTGTATAGCTACAGTTAGCATTAAATTCTTCCGACCATTCCTTCGTTCCAGTGAAATTCACAACGAGCTTGATATAAATCGTTATGACCAACAAGAACTAAATCCTCAGAATCTATAGTTCTAAACGTATAATGTGCAGGATTGTTGCAAACGTGACAACGTGCAGCTAGCTCGATATGTGTGGTTGCCATTTTTTTAAGTTTTCCCATAGGACCAAAGTCGCGATTCAAATAATCCTTGTCCAATCCAGCTCCTACAACACGTATTCCATTCATTAGTAGCTCGCCAATCACATCGGTAATATAATTTCCCATGAACTGGATTTCATCGATGTAAATTTCTTTGGTATTGGGTAGAATTAAGGGATAAATTTCTTCCGCTTTACCGATTCGATGTCCCATCATTTGAAGTCCATTATGAGAATTGATTTTACCTTCCTGGTAGCGATTATCGATAAGAGGTTTTACCGCAATTCTGTCGTTGATATCTATTTCGCTTTCGTTGTAAAGCCCAATCAAACGGGTGGTTTTCCCCGCAAACATACACCCGTAGATTAGTGTAAAATCTCTCATGAATTCCTAAGTTCTAAGTTGTAAATTTCCAAAAAATTTCTTGAAAGTCCGAAGAATATGAATCCACGAATCCCAGAAATTGTTAAAATCCTAGCAAACTTAATTCAAGAGCTTGATAATGCCCAAGAAAATCGAGAAAGTTTGGAAGTTTTAAGTAGAATTAAATTGTACTCAGCTCAACTGTATTTGGAAACAGATATGGAAATCATAGCGTTAAATCGCGATGATTTGGATGAAGAAGTGGAATTCGAAGACGATGAGTTTTCCACAAGCACACTTACATCCCCGGAAATAGAGAAAAATAATCGGGAAATTCATCTTCCAATTGAACCAGAAGAATTCAACACTCCGGAAGAGGAGGAAATTGAAGTAGAATTTTATCCTATGGAGGAACCTGAAACGGAGGAATTCGAAATTGAATTTATTGATGCCGAGGAGAAACAAGAACCAGATGAATTGGAAATGCATTACGAATTCGAAGATGACAACGACGAAGAAGTCGAAGCAGAAGACGAAGAAGAAGATGATGATGACGACGACAACGACGACAACGACGACCAAGAAGAAGAAGAAGAAGAAGATGATGATGATGATCTAGATGTTGCAACAGACGAAATTCGCTTTTCAGAAAATGAAAAGAGCGAGGAGGCGGACATTTTGGAATTCAAAGTCAATCAACACTCAGAAAATCAGACCACCAATTTCATCCCAACCGAAAATAATTCACCCTTTGAAAATTCTTCCGTAAATGATTTGCAAAATTCGCAACAGGAGAGGCCACGTCAGCCCGAATTATTTAATCATTCTGGCGATCTAGAAGCCCATAAAGCCAAGGCTCAAGAGATTTTAGGCATGTTCTCATTATCAAGACGATTTGAATTTGCTAATTTGCTGTTTGCTGGTGATATGCAGCAATTTATCTTATTCTTGTGCGAAGTTTTAGCTGCTCCAAACAGCGATGCAAGAGAAGATGTTATTGATGGATGGTATGAAAAAAATCAATGGCGTCGAAAAGATGAAACGGCATCTGATTTGAAACGCAATTTGAGAAAAATGTTATAGTTTCTGTGATGTTCAAGATTTCACATCTTGAATTCCTGGATATGGAGTTTTCTCATTTCTGTTTGGTGTTAAAAGCTAATAGAATGAGAAAATATGAACAAGAAACATCCATTCGTTGGTCCTTTTGCATTATTGGTTTCTGGTATTTTAATTTCCAGTGAAGGTGGAAGTTGGTTATGGCTTCTAGTAGTATTGGCGTTTTACGGGATTTTTTTAAATGGCAAATGGTTTGCACATTTGGGATTTTTAGTCGTTTTACTTTTACCCGGACTATTGGGCTTTTTTTTGACGAATTATCATCAAGCGAAGTATGAGGAAACCGCAAGAATCCTTAGAACGACACCTGCTGTATTAATCAAAATAAAGCATGTAGATGTATTGAATTTTCATGAACAATCGGAAAAAGTACAAATCCAGGCAGAAATTTTAGCCCAAATTGATTCACAGAAAATTCAATTTTTACCCAAAGCTGATTTGCATTTGGTTTGTCCGATAGATATCCTGAAATTCTCTTTTAAGGATAAAAAATACGGGACTGCAGAACCGGTGTTGAACGAGAAATCGAACCCTGTAAATTCAAATTTGCTGTTTAAAAAGAATTTTTTGAATGTTGAACCAGAGTATCAGAAATTAAACAACAGGGAAACGCATGCACATTCTTCAGTTAAAAAATCTCAGTTTAAATATTGGATAGGCTCAATCATCTTGATTGACGGATGGAAAGTAAGTAACTTTTCTTTCAGTAAATATCCCAAACATAGAATTTATCTGAATTTGAATTCCCACTGGGTACTTATTCCACAGTTAAGAGAACCCTCGTTTTTTCAACTTTTGCGAAACAAAATTGAGTTAGTTGTTGCAACCAAGGTGAGAAGCGGCTTGTCTGAAAATGCATGGAACCTTTTTTTGAAATTGATGTTAGGTCAAAAAGGGGCAATGGATGCATCGGAAATGAGATTTTTTCAAAAAGCAGGAATTGTGCATGTTTTATCAGTTAGTGGTATGCATGTTGCACTTATTTTTTCAGTGTTATTTTGGCCATTGAAGTGGATTCGTTGGCCCTGGTTACATCGTATTGCTTGGATGTTAATCATGTTTATTATCTGGTTGTACGGGGCAATGACTGGGATGTCACCTCCGGTAGAGAGGGCAGTTTGGGCGATTACATATTCTCAAATTGGACAACAACTTTTCAAGCGGAAAATATGGATTGCCGATTCGTATTTCTTTGTTGGTAGTTTGCAATTAGTGGCAGACCCTTTAATGATTTTTGATGTAGGATTTCAGCTTTCTTATGCCGCTATGGCAGGGATTGCATTGATCATGCCGTTTTTTAATGAATGGTTGTTAGAAAAGGAGTGGCCAAAATGGAAAGGAAATCTATTGTCGGGAATAGTGATTTCCTTCGTTTGCTCTATAACTACATTGCCGATAGTGCTTTATTATTTTAAGCAATTTTCGAATTGGTTTGTATTGGGTAATTTGTTGTTGATCCCATTGTTTACTTTATTAATTTATACATTTTTAGGTTTAATGGTTTTAGCGAGTCTAGGTGTGTTTTCGATTTTTGAAGGATTGCAATCTGGGTGTATCAAGCTGTTTGATCTATTACTCTTCCTAATAAATAGAGTCCTCAAATTCATTGATGATTTGCCATTTGGATACAGTTATGCCCCAGATTTTTCAGGGATGCATGCGCTATTGTTGTCGATGTTGGTCTTGATTTGGATTCATCGGATTCATTTTCCGAATGAACGAAAATGGACATTTTGGGCATTCATACCTTTTTTAATACTCGTATCTTTGTGAATATGTCGCTTATTTCAATACAAACAGAAGATAGAATCGCAACAGTGATTTTAAATCGTCCGGAAAAGAGAAATGCATTGAGTCCTGAATTGGTATCGGAATTAACAAGAGCTTTTACGGAGTTAAACCAATCTGAAAAGGTGAAAATCATTGTTTTGAAGTCGGCTGACAAACCTTTTTGTGCAGGCGCTGATTTGAGTTATTTGAAAAGTATGTCAGAGTTTACCGATGAAGAAAATTTGGCGGATTCACGTAGACTTAGAGACTTATTCGAATTGGTTTATAATTCACCTAAAATTACCATCTCGCAAGTTGAAGGTCCTGCACTTGCTGGTGGATGTGGTTTAGCTACTTTAGTGGATTTTTGTTTTGCAACGTCAGAAGCTACATTTGGATATACAGAAGCTAGAATTGGTTTTGTTGCTGCTTTAGTTATGGTGTATTTGAGAGATAAATTGGCATTCAATCAAATGACCGAATGGTTATTAACAGCTCAGGTTTTTACTGCGGATAAAGCTCTTTTAGATGGAATGATATATGAAATTGTTGAATCTGAATCTATTGAATTACGTGTAAATGAATTTGCTAAAACGTTGTTGACCGGAGTAAGTTCGGATTCCATACAATTAACTAAATATATGATGCGGAATTTGCCTTACAATCGAGAAGAGGCATTAGAATTTGCTGCAAAACAAAATGCGGTTGCTAGAAAATCGGTCGATTGTCAGAAAGGAATTGCCGCGTTTTTGAATAAGGAAAAATTAAGTTGGTAATACGTAAAATACCCACGTGAAATATAAGTTAGCTGTCAAACAGCTAATTGATTACAACGAAATTAAGATAAGAGCAGCTCGTTGCATAATGCAATAGTAGCCAACGTGATAAATAAATAACGGCCGAAATAAAGAAACAAACATGCACTTGAATTTAACAGATACTCATTGTCACTTCTATTCAGATGAAAACTCGGAAGATTTGCAAGCTCAAATCGAGCGTTGTTCAACCTTAGGAATTACCAAAGTTTTGATGCCCAATATTGACTTAGATTCTATTGAGCCCATGCATGCTTTAGAAGATGCGTATCCCAACTTATGTAAATCCATGATGGGGTTACATCCAACCTATGTAAAAGAGTCGTATAAATCGGATTTAGAAATTATTTATGGATGGTTCAATAAACGGAATTATGTAGGAGTAGGCGAGATTGGTATGGATTTATACTGGGATAAATCAACACAGAATTGGCAAGAAGATGCATTCTTAACTCAAATTGGTTGGGCTATCGAGAAAAATTTGCCCGTTTCTATACATTCGCGGAGTGCTACTCATGAAGTAATTCAATTGTTAAAACCCCTTAAAGGTAAGGTAACAGGGGTATTTCACTGTTTTTCGGAAAGTAAAGAATTGGCAGATGAAATTATTAAGTTGGGATTTTATTTGGGAATAGGAGGGGTTGTAACCTTTAAGAAGGCTGGAATTGCTGATGTGATTGCCGAAATTGGATTGGACCGAGTTGTGCTTGAAACTGACTCTCCGTATTTAGCCCCTACTCCTTACAGAGGAAAACGAAATGAACCGGCATATACGAGGTATGTGGCAGATAAATTGTCAGAATTGACAGGCAAAAGCATTGAAGAGGTAAGTCAGATTACACAAAGTAATGTGAATCAAGTGTTTGGATTGTAGGTTTTATTTTCTTTCATTTATGTGACGAATTAAAGTGAAGTGGCGAAAAATGAGGATGTGACGAATTCTTAAGCGTATGCTTTCGATTATTATTACTTAAATTAATCCTCTCTCAAGTTTGTAACAAGGTGAATTGAATGGTAAAAGTGAATATTGTGATAAATATCACCGAGTTTACAGGTTGGTTTTAACATCTTTGTTTTTTACTTGATTTTTTGAATATGACTAAAGAAATACATAATAAAAGTTGTTCCTGTGGTTGCAACTCGAATCCAGAAGAAATTTCCGCAACAACGGATAGACGAAGTTTCTTGAAAAATGCGGGTATTGCCGGTTTGGGATTTGCCTTTGGTCCAGCTGCGGCAGGAACATTAGCTTCATCCGAGGAACTGGGTTACGATATTTTAAAGTCAGAATCTATAAAAAAGGGTAAAGCGCAGCGATTTACGATTCTTCAAACAGCCGATATTCACGCCCAACTTTTTGAACACGATGAATTCTTTTGGGAACAGGGTAAAGAAGTGTATAAGCGTCGCGGAGGTATGGCTACTTTGAAAACGATGATTAACACAATCCGTAAACAGAATCCATTAAACACCGTGGTCGTAGACGGTGGCGATTGTTTTCAAGGTAGTGGTGTAGCTGCAATGACAGAAGGAAGAGCAATGGTTCCTTTGATTAATAATATTGGTTACGACTTGATGTTGCCTGGTAATTGGGAAGTGGTGTATGGTAAAGAAAATATGATTAAAGATTTGGGTGGATATCATGCGGCTAAGGTTTGTGCCAATATGTTTCACGATGAGTTACAGGTAGCGGGTAGCAGCCTCACATCCCCCGAAACAAGAAAAAGAGGTGAATTGATTTTCCCTCCGTATTGGACAAAAACCGTTGCGGGTGTGAAGATTGGTTTTATTGGCTATAATGATCCGTTGACACCCAAGAGGCAATCTCCGGCATATTCGTTTGGAATTGAATTTACTGATCCGTCTGAAAATGTGGCAAAATACATCAAATATCTTAGGGAATATGAGCAGTGTGCCATGGTGTTTTTGGTAACTCATATGGGTTTAACACAACAAGTGGATTTAGGTACGAAGCCGTATATTCAAGGAGTTGATTACATTTTAGGTGCTGATACCCATGAACGCGTTCGTAAGCCTTTGGAGACAGCATATACCAAGGTGGTTGAACCAGGTGCTTTTGGTTCTTTTTTGGGGAAGTTAGACGTGGTTGTTGAAAACGGAGTAATCAAAGAACAAACCTACGATTTATTGGATGTGGATCCCAGTAAATACAAGCCAGATGCGGAAATGAACGCCCTTGTGAATCAAGTTTTCGCACCGTATAAAAAGGAGTTATCAAAAGTTATTGGATATACCCGAAAAACATTGGTTCGTTATTATGTTTTGGAAAATCCTATGGATAATTTTATCACTGATGCGGTCATGCAAAAGTTTAATACCGACATTGCGTTATCGAATGGATTTAGATTTTGTCCACCATTGGTTGCTCATCCTAAGGAAGATAAAACTGCTATTACCAATGATTTTTTGTGGAGCATGTTGCCTGTAAATTCTATTGCTAAAAAGGGATTGGTTTCAGGACAACAAATTTGGAATTGGCTGGAGAAAGAACTAGAAAATGTATTCGCAAAAGATCCAGCAAAACGATTTGGTGGATGGGTGGTGCGTTTTTCTGGAATGCAAATTAATTTCACTTCAAAAAATGAGTTTGGAAAGCGTTTGAATTGGGTGAAAATTAAAGGAGTCGCTCTAGATAAATCCAAAATGTATACCATGGTAGCTTGTGAAAGAGAAGGTGATCCAGATGATATGATTTGTCGAATGATGGGTGTTAAGAATCCAGAGCCCACTCCACATAACTTACATGATATAGTTCGTGAATATTTGGCTAAGAATTCTCCTATCACACCACAAGTGGAAGGAAGAGTTCAGTGTACGGATCAACCCGCTAACTTGTTAAGTCAATTGGAAGGGTATGACTATCAATTTAGATAGTTAATGTGTTGAATGTTAATGCTTTGATTAATTGTAACTTTTATCACGCTGTATTAAATTATAATCACTGAATTTTGTAGTTATGTTAGAAATATTTGGATACATTGGAGCAATTGCCATGGGACTTTCATTAGGACTAATTGGCGGTGGCGGATCAATATTAACGGTACCTATTTTGGTGTATTTATTCGGAATAGGAGCCGAATTATCAACGGCGTATTCCTTATTTATCGTAGGATTAACCAGTTTGGTGGGTTCTTTTTCGCACATGAAAATGGGTAATATTCACTGGAGAACCGCCATTGTTTTTGGTATTCCATCCATTATAAGTGTTTATTTAACTCGTCATTACGTTGTGCCCGCAATACCTGATCCGGTTCTGAATACAGGTAGTTTTGTACTGAGTAAGGACATTGCAATATTGTTGTTTTTTGCCGTAATTATGGTATTGGCTTCATACAGCATGATTCGTAAAGCCAAGCCCAAAACTGATGCCACGGTTGGTGAAGTTTCATTTAATTATCCCATGATTTTAGCTGAAGGATTAATTGTGGGTGCTGTAACAGGATTGGTGGGTGCAGGTGGTGGATTCTTAATCATACCTGCCTTGGTGTTATTGGCTAAGCTCCCTATGAAGCAAGCGGTTGGAACTTCTTTGGTGATTATCGCTTCTAAGTCATTGTTGGGTTTCTTGGGAGATTTAGAAAAGCGAAGTGCTGAGATTGATTGGCAGTTTTTGATGATTTTCAGTGCTATTGCGGTAATAGGTATTTTTACTGGCGCTGCTTTGTCGAAAAAGATAAGCGGGGATAAATTGAAACCTGCTTTTGGTTGGTTTGTTTTGGTGATGGGAATTTATATCATCATCAGTAGCTTAATGAAATAACGGTTAATCTAATTAAAAGGGAGTGCTCATTACTGCTTCTAATTAAACCAACTTTAGAAATCCATCAATTATTTAGTATATTTAAATTTATGAATGCAATAAACCCAGAAGATGAACGAAAGCTTATAAAATCAGTAAATTCTCTGATCACATTGTTAATGCTGGTTGTGGTTACTTTGTTTGCATTGGTTTTGTGGATGTTGTTCAAACCTGCTGATTCAGGGATTTCGGATGAGCAAATTGCCGAACAAATCCAAAAAATGGAAAAAGAAGAACAATTGGCGTCGTTAGATCCTTCATCGGATTTGTGGACAGCTCCGTCGGATTCTGAATTGCCTGCTGGTAAAGAAGGGGAAGAAATTAAATACGGTAGAGATTTAATAGTAAGAACAGCAGAATTTCTTGGGCCAAAAGGTTCGGTTGCCAGAATTACCAATGGAATGAATTGTCAAAACTGTCATTTAAATGCAGGCACTGCACCTTATGGTAATAATTATTCTGCGGTAGCAAGTACTTATCCCAAATTTAGGGGGAGAAGTGGAACAATAGAAACGGTGTTTAAACGCATAGGAGATTGTTTTGAACGCAGTTTAAATGGTCAAGCTCCCGATTCAAATTCGAGAGAAATGAAAGCTATGGCTGCGTACATTAAGTGGGTAGGTAAAGATGTAAAAAAAGGGGAGAAGCCGAAAGGCTCGGGATTGTACGAGGTTCCTTTTTTATCTCGTGCCGCAGATCCTGTGAACGGCAAGGCTATTTACGAATCTAAATGCCAAAGTTGTCATCAAGCAGACGGTGCTGGAATGATGAACGATCAAGGAAATGCCTATACTTACCCTCCTCTGTGGGGCAAGAATAGCTACAATTCAGGTGCGGGTTTGTATCGAATGAGTCGATTTGCTGGTTACGTTCGAGCAAATATGCCATTGGGTGCAACCTACAGCAGTCCTCAATTAACTAATGAAGAAGCATGGGATGTTGCTGCATTCGTGAATTCACAAGAACGACCAAGCAAGGATTTATCTAAAGATTGGCCAGATATTTCTAAAAAGAATATAGATCACCCTTTTGGGCCTTACATTGATCCTTTTTCAGAGAAACAACACAAATACGGTCCTTTTGGTGAAATAAAATCGTTTTACGAAGCCATGAAAGACAGTAAGAAAAAAGGGTAATTTTTTCTGTAACAAGTAGAGCTTTCCATTTTGGAGATTTTTAAGTTGTATAAATTGAAGTAAAATTAGGGATGAAAAAAATCATTGAAATTAAACCTGAAGTGGAGCAAGTAGAAAATTCCTTGCAATGCACCATGGATGCAAATGGATGTTGTATTGTTGAAGATAATAACACTGAAAAGGCGTTTTGGGATGATCGATGGGCGGCTGGTTCAACTGGTTGGGATTTGGGAAATGTTTCGCCAGAATTAAAAAAATTCTTTGATTCTTTAACCGAGAAGGATGCTGCCATTTTGATACCAGGTTGTGGAAATGCCTATGAAGCGGAGTATTTGTTGAATCAAGGGTTTTCTAAAATTACAGTAATAGATATTGCTCCAACGTTAGTTCGGAATTTGAAAACCAAATTTGCAAATAATCCTGGTATTCAAGTTGTTGAATGCGATTTTTTTCAATTGACAGGAAAGTACGACATTATTGTTGAACAGACATTCTTTTGCGCTATTCCACCGGCTATGAGAGTGGATTACGTTCGAAAGATGTCAGAACTTCTCAGTGAAAATGGAATTTTGACGGGATTATTATTTGATCGTGATTTTGAAGGTGGCCCTCCGTTTGGTGGTTCTCAAAATGAATATAAAAGGTTGTTTTCAGAAAATGGATTGAACATAATAGAAATGGGAACTGCAATGAACTCTATCCCTGCTAGACAAGGAACTGAGGTGTTTTTTAAGGCAATGAAACACCGACTTTAAGAACTTCAATTTATCCCACTTGCTGAAGTTAAAAAAAATAAAATAGAAAAATGCATAATATGAAAATTGAACAGATTTACACAGGATGTTTAGCACAAGGTGCTTATTACATCGAGAGTAATGGAGAGGTGGCAATCATCGATCCACTAAGAGAGGTTCAGCCATACATTGAAAAGGCTGAGAAAAATGGTGCGAAAATTAAATATATTTTTGAGACCCATTTTCACGCAGATTTCGTTAGTGGTCACCTAGATTTAAGTAAAAAAACCGGAGCACCCATTATTTATGGTCCCTTAGCTAACCCAGAGTTTGATTGTGTTATTGCACAAGATGAACAGGAATTTAAGTTGGGCAATATCACTTTAAAGGTGCTACATACACCAGGACATACCATGGAAAGTACTTGTTACTTGCTTTTGGATGAAAATGGAGTTCCTCATAGCTTATTTAGTGGGGATACTTTGTTCTTGGGGGATGTTGGACGTCCTGATTTAGCGCAAAAAGCGGCTGACATGACACAAGAGCAATTAGCTGGATTGCTTTATGATTCTTTGATGAATAAAATCATGCCATTGCCAAATGAAGTAATGGTGTATCCCGCTCACGGTGCTGGTTCAGCATGTGGTAAGAATATGATGAAAGAAACCATGGATTCATTGGGCCACCAAAAAGAAATGAACTATGCGTTGAATCAAACCAGTAAAGAAAACTTCATTGCTGCTGTAACTGACGGGTTAACCCCTCCTCCAGCTTACTTCCCCATGAATGTAGCCATGAACAAAAAAGGATACTCGTCCATAGATGAAGTGATGAACACTGGTTTGCGTGCATTGTCGCCAGAGGAATTTGAAACAGCTGCTGAATCTACTGATGCTGTAATTTTAGATACTCGCAATGCAGGTACTTTTGCAAAAGGATTTGTTCCTAGATCCATTAATATTGGATTGGATGGCCAGTTCGCCCCATGGGTAGGGGCAATGGTTGTGGATGTGAAACAACCCATTTTACTGGTAACAGAGGCTGGTAAAGAAGAGGAAACATTGATTCGTTTGAGTCGTGTAGGTTTTGATGTAGTATTAGGATATTTGAACGGTGGTATAGATGCATGGAAGAATTCAGGAAAAGAAGTTGATCAAGTGAATCGCATTACTGCAGATCAGTTTAAATCTGAATTAACTATTGGAAGCAGTTATGTATTAGATGTTCGCAAAGAATCTGAATACAGAGCTGAACACGTAGAAGAAGCATACAACAAGCCATTGGATTACATCAATGAATGGTTTCCTGAAATGACTCAAATGAATGAAGAATTCTATTTACATTGTGCTGGTGGATATCGTTCTATGATTGCGGCTTCATATTTAAAGTCACGCGGAATTCATAACTTCAAAGAAATTGAAGGTGGATTCAAGTCGATTGCTGAGGTAGGTGTTTCAAAAACAGATTTTGTTTGTCAGTCTAAATTAACCAAAGCATAATCCGAGTTTATTGTAATTTTTAATAGTATAATTGTGATAGCAGTGGGTGGTTTTCGCTTGCTGCTATCTCTTTGTAAATAAAATAGATATGGATAGAATTATAGAAGTTATTAGTCAGCCGTGGCCTTGGTGGGTTGCGGGTATTATCATCGGATTAACCGTTCCGGCCTTGTTAATTTTGGGGAATAAAACCTTTGGAATTTCATCTTCGTTAAGGCACATTTGTGCTATGTGCGTACCTGCGAAAATTCCATTTTTTAACTATGATTGGAAAAAAGAAAAATGGAATTTGTTCTTTGTGATGGGTGTTTTAATTGGTGGATTCATTGCTGGGAATTTTTTGCAAGATCCTCAACCCATTGAAATTGCTGAGAACACCAAAAAGCAATTGGTAGAAGCGGGTGTAAAGGATTTCAACGGACTTATTCCTGCTGATGTTTTTTCTTGGGAAGCTTTGTTGACGGTTAGAGGATTTATCTTTATGGTAATAGGAGGATTCCTCGTAGGTTTTGGAACGCGTTATGCTGGTGGTTGTACAAGTGGACATGCTATCATGGGTTTAAGTAATTTGCAATGGCCGTCGTTGGTAGCAACCATTTCATTTATGGTGGGTGGTTTTATTATGACTTGGTTGATTTTGCCCTTTTTGTTGGGGTTATAATCAGGAAATTAAAGGGAAGTTTCACAATTAAAATTAAAAAAAATGACAACAGAAAAAACAGAATTTGGAAAAGATGCAATGTGCGTGAATGAGTCCAAAATACAAGGGCCATGGTGGCACAACCTGAAATATACGTTTGTGGGAATCATTTTCGGAATTGCTTTTGTTAAGGCAGAAATTGTAAGTTGGTTCCGAATTCAGGAAATGTTCCGTTTAGATTCATTTCACATGTACGGTGTGATTGGTACGGGCGTTGTTTTGGGAATGATCTCAGTGCAGCTAATAAAGCGATTGAAGATAAAAACAATCAGTGGAGAATCTATCGTAATTGCGGACAAAACATTTAATAAAGGTCAAATCTATGGCGGATTGATTTTTGGATTGGGTTGGGCAATTACAGGCGCTTGTCCTGGTCCATTGTTCGCTCAGATTGGTGCTGGGTTTTACGCGGTATTTGTTACCTTTTTATCTGCAGTTGTGGGCACATGGATATACGGCAAATTCAAAGATAAATTACCTCACTAAAAAATAGATTGAATTGCAATTGCAGTGTTGAAAATGTAAAGAGCAATTGATTTAATCAATTGACTTATATTGTAATAGAATAGTTTAACACATAAAATCTACAAAAAAAGAGGCAATTAATTTGCCTCTTTTTTTGTAGATAATTCTTCAAATTGAACCGGAATGACTTCCGATGAATCAATCGATTTGTTGGAATTTATCACGTTAGATTCAGATTCCGAGGTTTGGTTATTTGAAGGAATTGAACATCCCCCGAAACCACAATAACCGGTTGTAAATAAAGCAAATCCAGTAAAAAAGTAACCCATTACGATGGTTTCAATTTGATGATAAACATATCCTTGAATGAGTATCATGATACCAATTGCAAGCCGAAAAAATCGTGTAAAGGTCCAATTGCTGAATAAAATGGATTTTAATTGAAGCATTGTGATTACATCAAGGCAATTTGCATGTCTGCTAAACCACCGCCGTTGTATACTTCTGTAATGCCAAATTGTTGTAGAATGCTCGTAGCCATACCGCTGCGGTTTCCACTTCTGCAATAACAAAGAATGGGCAGAGGTAAGGATTTGATTTCATCAATTCGTGCAGGAATTTCTTCTAAGGGAATATTTAGTGCGTTGTTTACATGTCCATCTGCAAATTCCCATGAAGATCTAACATCGATTACTGTTGCGCCTTTTTCGTTAACTAATTCTCTGATTGTCATATTTGTATTGTTTAATGACGCAAAGTTCCCCCGAAAAACAGAAAAACTTCGTAATAATAGTCACAATTGAATTTTAAATTACAACTATTAAGAGGAGTTTTAATCTCGGACTATTGGTAATGTGGAGAAAGATTTAATCTCGGATTTTTGGTATAGGAATAGAATTAATCCCGAACTATCAGTAAAAGGATAGATTTAATCCCGTACAACTGATAAGTGGAGAAAGATTTAATCTCGGACTTTTGGTAAAAGGATAGAATTAATCCTGAACTATTGATATAGTGGAGATTTAATCCATCTCTTTTTGTGAAAGAAATGCGTGAAACTCACGCGCAATACACCTAAGCCATAAACTACACTGCGTTTAAAATTGATGGAAGAGGCTTCTTCAAAATATTTGGTAGGACATGTTACTTCACCAATTTCATAGCCCTTCATGAATATTTGTGAGGTAATTTCGTTGTCAAATACAAAATCATCGCTGCACTTGTTGTAATCAACCGATTTTAAAACTTCTGCAGAAAATGCTCTGTAACCCGTATGGTATTCGGATAGATGTTGTCCAATTAATATATTTTGGAACGAAGTTAATAGTCGATTCGCTACATATTTATATTTTGGCATACCTCCTTTCAATGCACCTATGCCCAAAATTCTGGAACCATAAACTACAGGGTATACACCATTTGCGATGATGTAACACATGCTTTCTAATAGCTTCGGTGTGTATTGGTAATCGGGATGCAGCATGATGATGATATCAGCCCCAAGTTCTAAAGCGGTATTGTAGCAACTCTTTTGATTGCCACCATAACCTTTGTTGTTTTGATGGTTAACGATGTGTTGGATGCCTAATTTTTTAGCTACCTCAACCGTTAAATCACTGCTTTTATCATCCACTAAAACCACATCGTCAACTAAGTCGAAGGGAATTTCATTGTATGTTTGTTCGAGGGTAAGTGCAGCATTGTATGCTGGCAAAACCACTATGATTTTTTTTCCGCGAATCATTCAGCGTTCAAAGGTAGTACAATGTTTCCTTGGTTGTGGCGAATTTCGATGAAATACATTCCAGTGGGAAGTGTTTTTTGTAATTCCAAACTTAATTCACTTGGGTTGGATTGAGATCCGATAAACTGATTCCAAATTTGGATGGATTTTCCATTCAAATCGCGCAATACAATTTGTTGAATCTCCGCAATTTTAGAAATATTTACCAATCGAATTTGGGAACTTTGTATCGGATTAGGTGCCAATTTTACTTGGTTCCAAGCATTTAAGGATGCTGAAGAATTGGTCTTATTGTGAACGGGATCCACCCAATCATTTGGAGAAATACGAATTTCAAAACGATCGGCCACATTACCTTGAGGTACACTAGTGTTGTAAGTATAAACAAACTCTTGACCCACAGAAATAGGCGTAGCTTTTTGTGTTGCATTGTCAAATAATTCTAAATTCTGATTTTTCAATCCCAAAGTCTGAATTCTCAATTCGTAGTTTTGAGCTCGATATTGAGTAATGTTCAAGGGGAATTTTTGCAGGCTCTTGGGGATGTTAACACAGTTCAATGCCAGAATTTGTCCGTTTTGATTGAATCCGATCATTTCATCCAAATTCTTGATTTTTTTGGCATCCAAATCAGTAATTGCATCCGAATGGGTTGGTGAGAATCGTAAAGCAGCAGCATCTGCAATTACTTGACTATCCAAATTGATAAGTGTAACGTTGATTCGGTCGGTACTCGCACCGGGGATTTCCATTAAATTGCTGGTAGCGAAAGTGCCAGATGTGTATTTAGACGATTCTGTAAATGTGATGGAAGGTGCAGCAACAGCATTGGATGATGTCTTGATGAAAAAACCTTGGCCAGGTTGTAAGTATTTAGACGCTGAAGAACCGCTTGGTGTAACTGTATTAGAAGAAACTTCCACTAGTACATATGAACCACGCGAATTAATAAATGGATCCCAAACCCAAACATTGTTATACGCTAAATTAGAGTTGCCTGAAGTTAAAATTTGCGACAAATCAACAGCACATTGATAGGGATTTACAATGAAATTATCTGCATCTGGAGTTGAACTCAAACTGTTAAATATGTAACTTCCGGTGTGTAAAGTACCTGTTGCTCTAAGGGTAGTGTTTGTTGGTGTTGGGAAATTATCGCCTTGGTAAATATTAACGGAACGACTGCCACGTATCATTAAACGGTAAGGTGTTCCCACAGATAAGGTAGTGCTGTTAGTATTTAATATGGAACTCCAAGTCTGGGTGCTATTAGAATACGTAAACAATGAAGGATTACCGGTTAAAGTGGCATCCAATCCATTAGCACCTGATTTAGAGCCAGTGATATGAGTGCCAAATCCCGGATTGGGGTCGTTTGTCCAGTCGTTGCCATTCTCTTGCCAATTTTGACGAATACTGGTGGATGTATTTACAGTCGAACCTATAAAACGGAATGAGCGTTTTGCAGGTACATATTTTTCAACGGTAACATTTCCATTAATGGCAGTGCCACTAGCAGGAACGGAAGCCATTTGTGCGGTGTAATTGGCATTGCTCTTAAAGGTTAAATTACCGTTGGTGTTTAATGTTCCTGATGTTAGTGTTAACAAACGTGTTAAGTTGGTGGTTCCTTGCAAGGTAACTCCTGCGGAATTATTGATGGTTAACTTAGCGATTTCATTGTTTACTAAAGATGAAGCGGGCAACGATTGAGCCGAACTTCCCCCGAAAACCAAAGTAGAATTACCGTCCGTGGCATCTATATTATTGTTGGATAGAGAAAGCGTGCCTCTAACGGTCAATGAACGGTTGTTCAAATCAAAAATATGACTGGCGGTATTTCCCGAAATAGTGATATTCCCTAAAACAGGATCCACATCTAATTCGCATTTACGTGTGGGATTGCTCGATGTTTTGAATGAAATATTAGCCCCGGTGTGCGGAATACAACCCTCTACCCAGTTGGACGCGGTGTTGTATGAGGTGGAAGTATTTCCTTCCCAGGTGTACGTGGTGTTTACGGTAATGGTTCCTGTGGAAGAGTTTGCCGTTGGGCAAGTTCCATTTTTTACCACTGCTCTATAATATCGGGTTGCAATTAAGTTGGTTGCAGTTAATGTTGCAGATGTGTTTACAACATCAACGGGACTGCTGAAATTTGAAGCTGAAGAATATTGCCATTTTTGAACGGTTCCTGTTCTACCCGATAAAGTTAATGTAGTAGAGTTCGTACCATAACAAACTGTTTGACTACCGGTAATTGTGCCGCCCACGGATTCTGCATCGACCTGCATAGAAACAACGGCAGATGTGTCTGAAATGGTACAACCCGATGCATTAGGATCAGAAACGATACAGAAATAATACTTGGTACCTGTAGAATTTACTGGAGGAGTGTAAGAATTCGATGTAGCGCCAGAAATACTCGTTGCACCAGAAAGGGAATTGGTGGTATTTGTATACCACTGGTAGGAAGGGGAGTTGCCTAAAGCATTTACAGTGAACGCAGTAGGAGTAGTGTTGATACACGTTTGTCCAGAAACTGGTTCCGCGCTAATCCTAACGTTTAAATAAGCTGGATCAGATAGGATGGATCCAAAGTTGTTGGTGATTTCGCAAACATATTCACCGAAATCAGATGCCGTAATAGAGGAAATTACCAGTGTGCTGGATATAGCACCTGAAATATTACCACCGTTGGATAAATTATTGCCGTTTTTCTTCCATTGGTAAGTAATTGTACCTCCCGATGCTCCCACTGAAGCTGGGTTACTCGCTGAAACCGAAAAAGTAGCAGATGTGCCAGCTCCAGCGCAAGTTGTAGTACTTACTGGTTGACTAGAAACAGAAGCGGTAGGAATAACAAAAGTGTTTGAGTTGTAGGCAACAAATGCATAATCGGCAACTCCGCCAGGTTGAAATACCAATGATTTACAATTTGAGTAATTATTTGCATCAATTCCAAAGTCTGAAAGTTTATAGGCAAATAAACGTATGGGACGTGTAGAATAAGTGCCGTTATTGAACACTGTGGCTGTAACCGCGTCGTTATTGGAAATACTGTTGTTGGAAGCGGAATTAAGATTCCAGAGGTCAAGGTAATACGTTCCCAAAACAGGCAAATCAGTTGCGGTGGCACTTAAAATATTGCCTACACGAGTGCCATTGGCATCCTCAAACCAGAATTGGTCAATACTCCCAGAAGAAGGATCTGCCACTTGAGTAATTAAAATGTCTGGTTCAGAATCTGATATTTTGGATGATGAAATATTAGTTACCGTAAACTCAATTTGATTTGTAAAGTTAGCAATACCCGTTCCGATATCTAATCCACGTTTACCGTCGATAAGTACATCTTTTATTTTTTTATTTGGGTTTACTGCAACGGCGTTGGTTCCATCATTTTTAGAAGCATAAAGTAGTACGGAGCTCGAGCCAGATCCACTTAAATTGTTGACTGGAAAAGCATTCCAAGCTGAACTTGTGAAAGAAATAGAATTTGCTGTTAATGTACTATCGGATACACTTGTTGAATATACAGTATTCCCATATTTAAAAGCCAATAAATTGTGGGAAAGGTCTGGGTAAGTGTTGTTCAAAGCGGATGTGCCAGATGTCCAATATCCGGAGAAATCAGTGTAAAGTCGATCGATAGTTTCAATGTAAATAAAACCTGAACGAGTAGCGGTACCCGATCCAGTAATTACGGTAATATCACCAGTTTGAGCACCATTGGGAACCGTAGCTGTAATTTGAGATGCCGAATTGATGGTAAATGAACTAGCACTTACTCCTCCAAAACGAACAGTTGTAGCAGTGCTAAATCCCGTGCCTGTAATAACTACATTTTTGCCTGACAATTGGCTCACAGGTAAAAATCCTGTTATGGTTTGCCCAGATAGGAAGGGTATTGAAGTTAATAAAAGTAGTATGCTTAGGCAAACGCTTTTAATTTGTTGATATAGAAGTGGGTTGGTTAATCTGAATTTGAAAACCATAAGTATTTTATAAGTGTGAAAAATGGATATCAAAAATACATAGTTTTTTTAGTATCAATGCTTGGAATGATTAAGTCAAGCTGGTTTTTTGCACAAATCGCAAAAAAAATCCGATTTAATGACAAAATGTGACTGTGTTACTCAGCAGGGTAAGTAGGTGAGACTGTCGATCAGGCTGAGTTTTTTAGTTGAAACTTAAAAGTAAAACAATAAAAAGATATTACAGATTTTCAGTAATTGCAATATCTGAAACATTGGTCATCATCAAAATATCAATGGAATTTTGAAAATCAGGGTCGATGTTAATACCCACACAATATGCTTTTTGGTCTACATATCGTTTAAACAACATCGGAGTTTTAGCACCATTAGGTTCAATGCATTCAATGATTTTATCCATTCGTTTAATATCATCTGGATGTGAGTTGGTAATCCAATCTTCAATAAGTGCATTGTGTTTGAGTTTTAATGGATGAAAAGCTTTGAAGTGTTTAGCTTTGTCTGAATTAGAGAAATGTTTCCATAAGAATCCGGTAATTAGTAGTTTGGAATAATCATGGAATGTGTTGGGTAAGCTGGTTTGGCCAATGAGATATTTGATATCTGGGTTGTTTTGTACCACCCATGTAATGCCTTGCCACAACATAAACAAGGGAAATGCTTTTTGTTGATAGGCAGGAGCAACAAAAGCTCTACCCATTACCATCGAAACTCGAAGTATTTCTTCAACTCGTTGGTTTCTTTCGTAGAAATCGTATAGAATATTATGATAATCTGGGTCTTTGTGAAGTTCAGGACCAATTCCTAAACGGTAAGCCCCTACCAATTTTTCACCCTCTGAATCCCATAAAATCAGATGTTTAAAATCGCGGTCATAGGAATCCAAATCCCTGCTTTTGCCTGATCCCTCATTCACATTTCTGAATGTAACTTCTCTCAATCGTCCAATTTCAAGTAAAATATTGGGTGACTGATTTTGGTGGGTCAAAAAAACCTGATTTGCTCCTTTGGTAATCAAGGGTTCGCCTAATTGTTGGATTTCTATTTTGATTTTGGATGAATCCATTTCGTCAGCAATGGGTTCCAACTCGTCAGGAGTAAATTGTGGGATGAAGCGTTTAAAATCAATACGATTTGTATTTCGGCTCATCAAGCGAATTTTCAATTCCAAGTCATTTATTGAGTGTTCGTCAGATGCTCTGAAAGCTTTTCCGATTACTGAGTATATGGGTCTTCGGTTTCTTTTAAGACTTTCTCTTGCTAGAAGTGCATTTTTAAGTTCGGGGTCTATTTGACTTAACCGGTAAAAGAGTATACTGTTTTTACCACTGATTGCCCAGGGAAGTACCTGCCCTTTATTTTTTAAGATGATTTTTTTAACAGTGGGATGCCAAAAATTATCGGAAAACCGTTTGAAGATTTGTCTGTTGGTATCTACTTCATTATTAGAAAAAAGCACCAAACAATGTCCATCTTCAAGCCAATCGAGTGCCTGTTTTAGTGCAGTGGCATTTAAATTAACTTGATTTGGACCTGAATGAATTCCGATAGTGTAGTCTTGCAGTACATCATTCGGATAAGTGTCGATATCAACGATCAGTTTTACGTCTCTTCGCTTCTTTAAAACGGTATCCAAAATTAATAAACCATCTGGAATTCCGGTTGGATGGTTTGCGAGAACAATTAAACTGCCCTCGGCAGGAATTCGGTCAATATGGTTTTGTGAAATAAAATGTTTAACCCCAGAATGAATTTTATATTGAACTAAAAATTGATCTATATTCAAATTTCCCCATGCGTCGAAAACGCGTTTTGCTTTTCGTTCACCTAATAATTGAGACATAATCGTCTTGCGTGTATTTTGAAGTAACACTTTGGGTGAAGAATAAGTAGGAAATGTGAATTTTCGGGATGGTATTTTGTTCATGTTGCGCTGAAAAATGGAGTTAAGTTCTCTGATAAGATCAGAGTTTAGCAGTGGCAAAATAACCAAAAAAATCAAGCTAAAGAAAATTTGTTGACCAATATTAAATTCAATTGGATGAAACCACTGCAATTTTTTATATTGCGTGATGTTTCGTATAAAACTGGTTCTTCAATTTCTTTTATTTTCATACTTGATGGTGAGTGAATTCGCCTCAGCTCAAACGGCTAGAGAGGTTGGAGTGGAGATAAAATCCTCTCTAAACTCGAATCAAAAATTGAAATTATATTGGAAACAGCAATCGGGTTCAACACAATATGAAGTTTTTACAAAATCTTCTACTGGAAAAGGCTGGGATTTGCTAGCAACATTAAACGGTAACGATACTACGTTTATTGATACCAACTATGTTATTGGGTCGGTAAAAGAATATCGAGTGGCTCGAACTACCACTAGTTATACTGGTTTTACTGGTAATGGATATATCTTAACCGGTTTTAATGTCCCTGCAAATTCCCAATTAGGAACAATACTGGTTATTATTGATTCCAATTACATCCTTCCCCTGAAAAATGAAATAAACGAATATTTAGAACAAATTGAGAACGAAGGGTTTAAAGTTATTCGATACAATGTTGCACGGAATGCAAAAGTTAGCGACATTAAAAATTGGATTTATCAAAAATGGTTGATCGATAGTAACTCGATAAAATCGATATTTCTACTGGGTAGAATTCCCGTTCCGTACAGTGGAAATTTCCGCCCAGATGGTCATACGGATCATACCGGCGCTTGGCCAGCTGATTTATATTATGGGAATTTTTATTCTTCTTGGACTGATGCTTCTGTAAACAACACACAAGCCACTTATACACGTAATCACAATACCCCGGGTGATGGAAAATTTGATATTTCAAGAGTCAATCCTGTTGGCACAGCAGCCGATAAAATTCAATATCAGCAAATTCCAGTTGGAAGAGTTGATTTGTTTAATATGACTGATTTTGGGAACGATACCATCCTTATGAAAAGATATCTGAAAAAGGCGTTGGCTTTTAGAACAGGTCAAATGAAATTTCAAAATAAAGGATTGGTTGACGATAATTTTGGATACAATAATTCGGAAGCATTTGCATCCGGTGGGTTTAGGAATTTCTCTGCTTTCACCAAGGAAGATATTTCAACTCAAGATTATCGTACCACCCTTAAAACTGAAAAAATACTATTGAGTTATGGTTGTGGAGCAGGTACTTATAGTTCAGCTAGCGGTGTCTCCACCACTACAGATTTTGTAAATGATAGTTTACTGAATCCTTTTACACTTACTTTTGGTAGTTATTTTGGAGATTGGGATAATCAAAACAACTTTTTAAGAGCTCCATTGGCAAGTAAAGGTTGGGGATTAATGAGTGTTTGGAGTGGTAGGCCTTATTGGGCCATTCATGAATGTGCCATGGGATATCCTTTATACAAAGCCGTTCGGACTACTAATAATGCCTATAATATTTATAACAATGGTACGTTTATAAGTGGTGCGCATGCGGCACTAATGGGTGATCCAACATTGCGTATGTTTGTTGTTGACAATGTTAAACGAATCCATACTTTAGCGAATTGCAATCAAGAATTGGAGTTAAAATGGATTTCAAATAGTGATGCTGATACCTTGCTACTTGAGGAATATCAAAATCAAACGAATTCTTGGAAAGTTATCCAGAAATTGCGTCCCCAAGATTCAAGTGCCGTTTTGAAATTATCCAAGGGGAAACATTTGTTCTCTTTAAGAAATTTGCAGCTTATGAATTCTGCTTCAGGCAGTTGGTGGCAATGGGGTGCTAGAGATACGTTTTCAGTTGTTGTTGATTCCTTTCCCCAAAGTAGAATAACTGGTGATTTTCAAAATAGGTATTGTACGTGGACTATCTATAAATTTTTTGATTCTTCTAGTTTTGAAAATGGTGAATTGAGTAGTTGGGAAAGTAATGGTTATCATTACGATACGTTAAGTAATGTTACTTCATTTTCGACAAATTTTGGAGTCGGGGGATTTACCGATTACTTGTTATTACATCGATGGTCTAAAACAGGTTGTTATAGAGTTGATACGGTGTCATTACCTGTAAACAATAACTTGATTAAATTAATTACTACTGCAGATTCTGTTTGTAGCGGTAAGGAATTAACTGTTACTTATGGAAGCAAATTGAATGGCGTGCAATGGTTAATTAACTCTACATACGAAACAGGTGATTCTGTGTTGAACTTGAAAGGTAAGCCTTCTGGAACTTATGAAGTTGAACTAGTAGCTAGAGATATTGATAATTGTAATGTTCGAGGTAAAGATTCGGTAAGTATTTTACTCGCACCTATTAAACCAGTGATTAGCGTAATTCAAAATACTGGTAAAGTGGGCGATACAGTGAAATTAGAAGTGCTTCAAATTGCTGATATTTATGAATTTAATTGGTTGACAAATAAACAATTAAGTTCAAATAATCAATTAGTATTTGTGCCTAAATCTACAGGAGAAATTGTGATAGATTGTAGGTTGAGTAATAAAAATGGTTGTGTTTCCGATACCGGTGTATTGAAGTTGCAATTCATGTTAAATGAAATAAATCTTCTCTCAAAATCAAGTGTGCATTGGTTTCCTAATCCTGCTTTTGCTGGTGATAACATTACATTGCAAATACCCAGAAATTATTTTTCGGATATTGAAAATTTAAAATTGGTATGTCGCGACATTTCAGGTCGTGAAATTGCAACGATAAATTTAGTTGAAAATCAAGGTCATTTTCAAAATTCAATTCGAGTTTTGGGAGAAACGGTTGAATTGAATGCCACAATTCCTATTAGTTTAAACGGGTTATATTTCCTAGAATTTGAGAATCAAGCAATTGGTAAAATCATGGTGATTTCCAAACATTAAAGTTTTTTTGAACTTCATTTTCTTTGCGCTTTCTTTGTAGATGATTTTCATCTACTTATGCACTTAATTAAAATTTTCAAAAATGCCAATTTCGCGAGTTTTTTGTTTGCAAATTTATTACTGAATCTTGGTTTTTCTCAAGCGCTCATACGGTCCAATAATGCACTTGATTTTGATGGTAATAATGATGTAGTTGAGGTTTCTGTTGATTCTACTTTAGATGTTCGTGCTAAAAAGAATTTTACGTTGGAAGCTTGGGTATACACCCCATATTTCAGTACAGAGCCTAAAGATGGTGTAATATTGGCTTGGTATGATGTCCCAAATAACAAAGGATATTACTTAGCAGCCGGTGGGTCGGGGCAAATTTATTTTGGTATTCATAATGATACTGTAGATGCCGAACTTGTTTCATCATCTGCGCGGATAATTGCCTCCAAATGGCATCATGTTGCCGCTACATATAATGGAATCAAACTAAGAGTATTTGTAGATGGAGTCCTCAGGGATTCAATGTCAGATACAATTTCTGTTGGACTACCTAATTTTACACCTTTAACAATCGGTGGTTTAAGCAATGCAACGCAAATGTGGAGTGGAAAAATCGATGAAGTTCGAATCTGGAACTATGCGAAATCGAATTCTCAAATTTTTAATTATTACAATCAACGTTTTTGTGGTTTTGATGCTGGGTTAAGAGCATCCTACACGTTTAACCAAGGAAAAACAGGTGGTGCTAATGGAACATTGAAAAAACTAATCGATTTTTCTGGGTATGGACATGACGGTGTTTTGAAGAATTTTGCTTTGAATAATTCTTATTCTAATTGGGTAGCAGGTTATGCAATTAGTTCTTCAATTTTAAATTCAGTGGATACAGTAATTCGTTGTGATCGTTACGGAGCACCTTCAAAACGCACTACTTATACGTCTTCTGGAGTCTATTTCGACACCATTTACTCTTCTCGTGGCTGTGATTCGGCCATAAAAATTATCTTAACCATCAAGAAATCATCAACTAAGTTGCTGAATATCAGAGTTTGTAAGAGTTACACAGTGCCTAGCGGTACGAAAACCTATTACTCATCGGGTACTTATACGGATGTTATTACCAACTCAGTGGGTTGTGATAGTATATTAACTATTAATTTAAGAGTAGGACCTGATTCTACTTGGACAAAATATACAGTTTGTGATCAATTCGTTGCCCCAATAAGCAAGCGTAGTTATTTTAAGTCTGGAATTTACCGAGATACTGTAAAAAATCATATTGGATGCGATAGTATTCTATTTTATGATGTAACGGTTTTGAATTCAACAAAATCCAAAATAACAATTTCATTTTGCGGTTCTGTGAAGATACCTACGAATGGTAGAATTGTCACTAATCCAGGTGTTTATTATGATACATTGACTAATTTTTTGGGATGTGATAGCGTAATTGAATATCAAATGCTATCGGAACAGACATTTAGTTTTTTTAACGATTTTGCTTGTGGTTCATATGTGAGCGCAAGTGGCTTGGTATATACGAAGTCAGGAATATATAAAGATACATTATTGAATCATCGAAATTGTGATAGTATTATTACCGTTGATCTTACTGTTTATCCTAATACTTATGGGTCGGTTCAATTAACAGGTTGTAGGAAAGTTCGTTCACTTTCTCGGAAATATTGGTACTATAAAACGGGTGTTTATTTTGATACAATAATGAATGTTTTGGGATGTGATAGTATTGTGACACAAAATGTAACGATATCTGAATTAAAGGATTCTGTTTACCGTTTTGGGGATTCTTTGATTGCTGAATTTGATCCTTTATATCAGTATCAGTGGTATGAATGTACTTCGGGATACAAGCCTATTTTGGGGGCAAATCAGTATTTCTATGTTCCCGTATCGAAAGGGAATTACGCATGTCGTGTAATTCAAGGTAATTGTTCTGATACTACGGATTGTGTTATTTTTGAGAATTCTTCAATATCGAAGCTAAAGGCAAATCGAGTTAATGTATACCCGGTACCAAGTTGTGATGGAATAATTAATGTTCAGTTGGAGTCGGGTATAAGCGTAATTAATTGGAATATTTATGAATTGGATGGTCGACTTTTGGTTTCGGGGGATGTTGATTCGAAGTCAATCAAATCAGAATTTATACTGATAAATTTGAAAACGGAGATGCAATCGTGTGCTAAAAATATTTTTAGTGTTGATTTGATGAGCTGGTACCTTTTAGAAGTGCGTTTGTCGAATGGTTCGAATTCGTATCATAAAATATGTTTTTAAAAGAGTATTTTAGTTTCCTAAAATTCAAGTCGTAGGTGTTTGAGTTTTTTTATGGAAATGTAAATACAACTTTATGAGAAATATGGTAATGGTTAATTCGGGCTGTCTGAATACAATGAGAAGGACTGCATATCAGAAAAACGCAAGAAATTTGATCGTTTTCCTGTTTTTGTTTTTAGGGATTTCAAGTTCCTTGTATTCTCAAAGAATAGCAATGATTGATATTAAAGCCACCGACGAGGAATTCGTAACGAATTTCAGTAAAGCTGGGATGAAATTGATTTCACGTAACGAAAAGAAAATTGTTATGGAAGGAGTGTTAAATCAGGAACCTATGTTAATGGAGGCTGATTTAACCCCTATTACACATGTGGTTTACAGAGTGACTGTTGTACACAGGACTTTATTTACTTCCTCTAAATCCAAACAAAGGTGGAAGGAAGCGAAATCGGCTTTTGATTTGAGAAAGTCTAAATTAGTAAATCGTTATGGTGCCATTTTTAAGGAAGAGTATAGTTTTGAGAAACCATTTAAAGAGGGTAAAGGTAAAGAATTAAAAGCTTTGGAAATAGGGAAAGGGAAGTGGTATGCTGATTGGGGAGATATGCAGTATTTTCAGAACCTGCATTTAATCATGCGGATAAATGCAGATGGAAATGTTTTAGTGGAATATTGGGTAAAAGACGCTCATTTGAAGTTCTTGGAAGAAGAAAAGCTTACTCAGAATCAATTGTAAATAGTACGCAATTATTAAAAACTTTAGTAAATCCATTTTTATTGATGATAATTGTCATTAAATCGTCAATTACATGCGATTTGTGTAAAAAAAATGCAATAAACTATAATTATAGTTATTAAAAACTATCATAAAATGTAAATAATGATGTATTTTTCCGGTGTCTAACTGTAAAAAAACATCATTTATGAGAAAAAACTACAAAAAACTATCATTGCTTTCAAGGTGGGTAGTAGGCTTACTGTGTGTAGGTTCCTATCAATCCTTAAATGCACAGTTATCGGGTACGGTAACAGTAGGTACATCTGGTACCTACACTAGCTGGTCTGCTTTAGCAACAGCCTTAAACAACAGCGGTGTTAGTGGTGCGCTAACCATTAATGTTACCAGTGATTTGTCGGAATCCAACACGGTTACATTCAATCAACATTCAACCAATCCTACAACATCTACTAATACCATAACCGTGAATGGTAATGGATTTAAATTGAGTAGCTCAGCTACCAACGCAGGTATAGTGTTGAACGGAATTGATTATGTAAAGTTTGACCGCTTGGTATTGCAAAAAACGGGTACGGGAACTGCTCAGTTTGGCTTCATTTTAACCGGAGGGGCGGATTACAATTCCATTGAAAAGTGTATCATTGAATACACTAATTTAACAACGGGATCAACCGCTGGAGGTGCTTATATTGCTGTTACAAATAGCACAACCAGTGCTACTTCAAATGGGTCTACAGCATATCCGGGAAGATTCAATGTATTTAATGGCAACTTGTTGAGAACAACCAACGTTAGCAGTCCTGGTCCATCCTATGGAATCATAATAAAGGGTGCAACTTCAATCTATACCGGTACTGCATCGGATAATTCAGTGAATAATAATATCATTGAGAATTTTCATTTTCAAGCCATTCATACAAATTATACCAATGGTGATCAAATATTGAATAACGACATATCTCGTGCAAATTCTTCATTGAATAATGGTGCAACAAGTGTTTCTGTAATTTATGCTTACTATACATATGGAACTAGTCGCGCTACTCGAATCAGCTCAAATTACATCCACGACTTACCATTTAAAGGTGCCACTGCAGGATATTCAAGTACATTTAATGGAATTAATGCGTGGTACAATTATGGTTCCAGCAGTTTGTATTTCGATATGACCAAAAATAAATTTGAGAACATTGTTACCAATGCTACTAGTTATTACATTTATTCTTGGTACATATATTGGACTAACATGTCTGAAAACTCTATCATTAACTGTCGTTCATTAGGAACTTCAGCTCATTATGGATTTTATACTTATTATGCCTATAATGACTTGATAATGAATGATATGGTTTATAGAAATAACTTTACAAAAGGTTCAACCTACTGGAGTTATCATTTCTTTTCAGATAAAGTTACATGTAAGAGAAATATTTATAAAAATAATACAACAGCAGATGGTTCCACAGGTATTACTTATGGACTTTATATCTACAAGCGTAACAGCACAGCCAATATAGATGATATTTCAGAAAACGTATTGGATTCCAATATTTTAGGTTCAACGGCTTACATGACCTACTTGTTCTATGTAAATGGTTATATCAACAAGAATAAAATTACCAATAACCAAATATTTAATGCGAACAATTCGAGTTATAACGGATATTTATATGGATTAATGATTCCCTATTTTTTGAATATGCAATGTAACAATAACCTGATTGCTAATAACTGGGGGGCATCAGGTATGTTTGGGATATATGGATATTCTTATGTAAGTGGAAGTTTAAGAGCAGAGATGCGTCAAAATACAATTTATGCGGATGTTTCTAAAACCAGAAATACCTTTAATTACAATTATGGATTGTATTTTCTTCCATATTACCACACCGACATAGCTGTAGATGGAAACATAGTGGATATGCAAAACGGATACTATGTGTATCCAGTATATGCATTCAATTTAAATGGAGCTCAAAACTTTAAATCATGGGATTATAATACTTATTGGATTCGTAACTTCTCATTCCAATATTGGTATTGTAATAATGGGAATGCATCGGATTTTACAGGTTGGAAGAATTTAGGTTTTGCTGGAAATAACGAGAATTTTTTAAACCCAACTTGGGCAGAAATTGGTAAAACTGATTACCGCTCAAATGCTTTTGAAACTCAAAATAATGTCCCTCGTTTAGATCCAATTTGGCCAATAGGCGCACCTGCGAATTCTGAAGATGTAAATTCAAAAGCAAGAAATAAAGTTCGTTCCGATCGTGGAGCAGTTGAGAATTTTATGAATATTACCAATTTGAAAACGGATTTCACAATTGCTAAAACTGTATGTGCAGGAAGTGAATTCTCAACAAATATTTATTTGAAAAATAATTTCGTGGATACTGTGTATGGTTTTAATGTGAGTTTCGGTGCCGTTGGTAACGGTCCACGCGTATCCCAAAAAGTAAATTCTCGAATATTACCCGGAGACTCAGCGGAAATTAAAATCACTACTCCTTTGGCTCTAACCATTGCTGGCGACTATAAGTTGGCTGTTTATGTTGATGCCGCAGACGATTTGATGAGTGATGATTCTATTTATTTTGAAACCAAAGTACTTGAAGCACCTGGAGGTGCTAATTTCAACACCTCATCTCCTGCAAATACTCAAGCCATTTACCAACGCGCTAGACCTAATGATATTACTGTATTAAACAACCCAGTAGTTTACAATATCCCTGCTCCAAGAAAATACAGCAACTCTACTTACAGCACATCGCCTTCTGGGGATTGGATGGCAGAAGTAACAGCAATCACTCCAAGCAAACGAGTTATAACAGGTGCAAGTATAACTGCTCCAACTTCAAATAGTAATATGCTCGTTACGTTCAAAACTTCAGATAAGTCGCTGGAAGACTCTATGATTACCATTGTTTTGAGAGTTTACGACCACAACAACGGTTGTGATACATTTATTCGAAGAAACGTATTTATTTATCCTTCTATCACTCCGTTGTTTAATTTCCCATCTCAAATTTGTGAAGGACAAGATGTGTTATTTGAGAATGTTTCCAAAGTAAAGTCCGGTGGTATGGAATTCAAATGGAACTTCGGAACAGGAGTAGCAGCAGATACTACCGACGCACCTGAGCCCGTATTTGCATTCGGAAAAAGTGGTACCTATAAAGTAAAGTTAGTTGCTAAAACTATACCTCATTTCTTCAGATTTGATACAATTATTGATGTATTAGTGAATCCAATCCCAACGGTATCCTTTACGAAAAATAATGCATGCGAAGGGGATAATATTGTATTTAAAAATAATACAGTTCCTAATACAGCTAAGTTTAATTGGGCTTTTGGAGATGGCACAACTTCCACTGCGGTAGCTCCATCGAAAAAGTACAATCGCGCAGGTCAGTACACTGTTACTTTGACAGCAGATTTGAATGGTTGTGTAGCAACACAAACAAGAAAAGTATATCAGTTCACACGTCCAAAGGCAGGGTTTGACAAAATGGTTGGATCTTGTGATAACGACGAATTTGAATTCAATAACAAAACTACAGTTACTGCAGGTTTATTTGGAAGTAATTGGGATTTTGATGATAATGGTAATGTGTCAACCGATTTAAATCCTTCACACGATTTCCAAACAGCAGGTAACAAGAATGTTAAATTGGTAGTTACTTCTGAATTTGGTTGTAAGGACTCTATTACCAAAGTAGTAGCGGTTAAACCAAGTCCCAAAGCTTCTTTTGTTAACGGTCCTTTGTGTTCTGTTAAGCCCACATCTTTTGTAAACACCACTCCTGATGTAAGTGGAACTGTTGCAAACTATACTTGGTCATTCGGTGACGGTTCAACCAGCGGTGCTAAATCACCAACCAAAGATTGGTTCGGTAACTTAGGTCCTAAGAAAGTAACCTTAAAAGTTACTTTGGATAATGGTTGTTCAGAAAGCGTAAGCAAAGATTTAGTGGTGTTGACTCAACCTAAGCCTAATTTCTCAGCTGAGGACGTGTGTGCTGGCGATGATGTAATCTTCGTGAACAACACTACATGGGCACAAGGTGATATCACGTACAGATGGAACTTCGGTGATGGTACCGAATCAACCAACAGTGATCCAACTAAGAAATACAACACTTCAGTAACATTGACTCCATTTGTAACCTTGTATGCATACATTCAAGGTGGATGTGGTGATTCAATCACTAAGAATATCACGATCAACGAAACTCCAAGAACTTGTGATTTCGTAGCTT